>PVML01017809.1_pt1 | contig 114586 bp, 113 predicted proteins | sample 1853371 | NCBI WGS metagenome assembly PVML01 (sample SAMN08533508, study PRJNA380276) | Human gut metagenome, whole genome shotgun sequencing project. | isolation source: participant 1, chromium library | host: Homo sapiens | collected 2017 | reverse complement strand
ACGTGTAGGTTTCGGTACAGGTAAAGCTAATGAAGTACCTGATGCTATCAAAAAAGCCATTGAAGATGCTAAGAAGAATGTCTTCAATGTTGCTATCGTAAACGGAACAACTATTCCACATGAAATCGTTGGTAAATTCGGTGCCGGTGAAATCCTGCTCCGCCCGGCTTCAGAAGGTACTGGAGTTATCGCTGGCGGCGCTGTACGTGATGTACTGGAATTGGCTGGATTCAGCGATATCCTGTCTAAGTGCTTGGGGTCACGCACACCAGTTAACATGGTAAGTGCAACGATCAACGCTCTTCAGAATCTGAAGACAATCGAAGAAACTGCTCGTCTTCGTGATAAAAAGCCTCAGGAAATTCGTTAGAGGGAGGACAACACATGAAATTACATGAAATGAGTTATACAGAAGGAGCTAGACGCGAAAGAAAGAGAATCGGACGCGGGCATGGTTCTGGACATGGTAAAACATCTGGTAAAGGTCAAAAGGGACAAAACGCTCGCAGCGGCGGTGGTGTTCGTTTAGGTTTTGAAGGCGGACAGACACCAATCATGAGACGTTTACCAAAACGTGGATTTACAAACTTCAATCGTAAAGTATTTGCAATCGTTAATGTTGAGAGCTTAAACGTTTTCGAAAACGATACAGTTGTAACTCCTGAATTATTGATTGAAACAGGTCTTGTAAGAAAAGAACTGGATGGAATTAAAATCTTGGGACAAGGCGAATTAGAGAAAAAATTAACTGTAAAGGCTAATAAATTTTCTGGGTCAGCTGTATCTACCATTGAACAAGCAGGCGGAAAAGTTGAGGTAATCTAAGATGTTTGCCACAGCAGTCAACATGTTCAAAAACAAGGATATTCGTAAGAGAATCCTGTTTACATGTGCCATGTTGTTTATCTTCCGTTTCGGAGCAAACATTCCGGTTCCTAATGTTGATACAGGGGCGCTGCTGGCTGGTACGGACAGTAATTCACTGTTGGCGATGATGAACTTGCTGGGTGGCGGACACTTTCAGCAATTCTCAATCTTTGCAATGGGTGTAGGACCTTATATCACAGGTTCAATCATCATCCAATTGCTGTCAATGGATGTAATTCCGGCTTTGACTGAATTGTCAAAGCAGGGACAGACTGGACGTAAGGTCATTGACCGTTACACAAGATACCTCGGTGTCGTACTGTGTTTCTTCCAGGCAGCCACAATGACGTATGCATTTGATAAAACTTATCATCTGCTGCTGAATAACAGCTTTGCATCTTATATCTTCGTTGCTATCGTTTTAACTGCCGGAACAATGTTCCTGCTTTGGATCGGTGACCAGATTTCAGCTAAGGGTATTGGTAATGGTGTATCAATGATCATCTTTGCCGGTATCGTTGCTAATCTGCCTGGTCAGTTTAAATCGACCTATGATACTTTAGTAACGGCTGAAACGGCAGGTGCCAACGGCATGCTGAGTTTCTTGCTGTATATTGTTGTGTATTTGGTAATTATCGTTCTTGTTGTTTTAATGACTGAAGCAACTAGAAGAATTCCTATCCAATATACTTCAAGTACAGTAATCAAGGGTAAAACCAATGAATTGACTTATCTGCCATTAAAGATCAACTCAGCCAGCGTTATCCCAGTAATCTTTGCTTCTTCAGTAATGATTGCACCGGTAACGATTGCTACCTTCATCACACAAAATGATTTCACGCGTGCGATGCAGAAGGTGCTGAGCTTCCAGACATGGACAGGTTTAGCCATCTATGTAGTCTTGATACTCTTATTTACTTTCTTCTACACGAATCTTCAGGTTGATCCTGAAAAGATTTCCGAGAATCTCGGTAAATCAGGTACATATATCCCAGGTGTAAGACCGGGTGCTGAAACAAAGAATTATGTCAGCAAGGTTTTAAACCGCATAACTGTACTTGGTTCAATTTCATTGGCATTTATTGCTGTGCTGCCATATGTGATCCCATTAGTTAATCCGGCGTTTGCAAATACAAATGTTGGTTTAGGCGGAACGGGTATCATCATCGTAGTCGGTGTTGCTCTTGAAACGGTGAAGTCATTGACCAGTCAGGCTACACAGAAAACATACCGTGGATTTATTGCTCGATAGAAGGTGAAGGAACATGAATTTATTGATTATGGGAGGACCTGGTGCCGGTAAGGGTACCATGTCTGAAAAAATCCTGAAGAAATACAATGTTCAGCATATTTCAACTGGAGATATCTTCAGAAATGAAATGGCGAATCAGACTGAATTAGGGATATTGGCAAAAAGCTATATCGATCAGGGGCTGCTTGTACCGGATGATGTAACTAATCAAATGGTAAAGAGCTACCTTGAGAAAACTGATCTTGGCAATGGTTATCTGCTTGACGGATATCCGCGCACCATTGATCAGGCAAAGGCCTTTGACGAAATGACGAAGGGAACATCACTGGCGATCGGCAGAGTAATCTCGCTGAGTATCGCTTTTGAAGAACTTGCCGGCAGAGTTACAGGGCGCCGTATTTGTAAGAAATGCGGAGCGATCTATCACGTAAAATCACACCCGCCGAAAGTGGAGGGAATCTGTGATGTATGTGGAAGCGAATTGATTCAGCGCAAAGATGACACAGTTGAAAGCTTAACTGTACGATTAGATGAATACCGCCGTCAGACAGAACCGGTTATGCTGTATTATGGCAATCAGGGACTGCTGCGCAGCGTAAATGCTAATCAGGCCATCGAAGACGTATGGAAAGATACGCAAAAAGCTTTGGAGGACTAAATGATTACGACCAAATCACCAAGAGAAATCGAATATATGCGTGAGGCGGGAAGAATTGTCGGTTTGGCACATGCTGCGGCTGCCTCTTTCATTAAACCGGGTGTGACGACGAAAGAAGTCAATGCGGTTTGTGAAGAGGTCATCTTAAAGCATGGTGCTGCCCCTTCATTCAAGGGACTGTACGATTTTCCGGCAGCAACCTGTATTTCGGTTAACTCGACTTTAGTTCATGGTATCCCGGACGATACAATACTAAAAGAGGGCGATATTATTTCGGTTGATATTGGTGCCTGTTATCATGGTTATCATGGCGATTCGGCTTGGACATATGCGGTCGGCAGCATTGATGATGAAGCACAGAAATTAATGGATGTGACAAAAGCATCATTGTTTGAAGGTCTAAAATATGCGAAAGCTGGGAATCATCTGACTGATATAAGCCACGCAATTGGAGAATATGTTTATCAACACGGTTATTCAATTCCGCAGGATTATGCAGGCCATGGGATCGGAACTGAGGTTCATGAAGATCCGATTGTTCCCAATTTTGGCCCATCAGGTCACGGTATTTTATTAAAAGAAGGTATGACAATTGCAGTTGAACCGATGGTTCATGCAGGAAGGCCGCAGACCAAGGTGCTTCCTGATGGTACTGTTCTGACTAAGGACGGTTCACTGGCAGCTCACTATGAGCATACAGTTGTGATTCTGAAAGATGGGTATGAAATTCTAACAACAACTTCAGAAAAGGAGGAACAAATTAATAATGGGTAAGCAAGATGTAATTGAGATTGATGGCGTAGTCGAAGACACGCTTCCAAACGCAATGTTTAAAGTGAAATTAGCGAACGGGCACGAAATTCTGGCTCACGTTTCTGGTAAAATCCGTATGCACTACATTCGCATTTTACCGGGGGATCGTGTAACTGTTGAGATTTCACCTTATGATTTAACACGTGGGCGTATAACATTCCGACATAAGTAGTCGTGAACAAGGAGGGAAACGCATGAAAGTAAGACCATCTGTCAAACCAATATGCGATAAGTGCCGCATCATCAAGCGCAAAGGTCGCGTGATGGTAATTTGTGAGAACCCTAAACACAAACAAAGACAAGGGTAAAATGGAGGTGTAAACAAATATGGCTCGTATTGCAGGTGTTGATATTCCACGCGATAAGCGTGTTGTAGTTTCATTAACATATGTATATGGAATCGGCCCGACAACGGCTAGAAAGATTCTTGCAGACTGCGGAATCAGCGAAGATGTTCGTGTTAAGGATTTAACTGAAGAACAAGAAAACGCGATTCGTAGTAAAGTAGACGGTATTAAAGTCGAAGGTGACTTACGCCGTGAAGTTTCATTAAACATCAAGCGTTTAATGGAAATCGGATGCTATCGTGGTATCCGTCATCGTAAAGGTTTACCAGTTCGTGGACAACGCACTAAAACAAATGCGCGTACACGCAAAGGTCCGGTTCGTACAGTAGCGAACAAGAAGAAATAGGACGTAGGGAGGAAATAGTATGGCAAAAGTAAAAAAAGCTGCCGCTGGTGCTCGTAAACGTCGTGTTAGAAAGAATATTGCTCGTGGTGTTGCACACATCCACTCTACATTCAATAACACTATTGTTACAATCACTGACGAAAACGGAAATGCGATTGCATGGTCTAGCGCCGGTGCATTAGGATTCAAAGGTTCTCGTAAATCTACACCATTTGCTGCTCAGTTAGCTGGTGAAGCTGCTGGTAAAGCTGCAATTGATAATGGTATGAAAACTGTTGCTGTTAACGTAAAGGGTCCAGGCCCTGGCCGTGAAGCTGCAGTAAGAGCATTACAAGTAGCAGGATTAGAAATTACATTGATCAATGATGTAACTCCAATTCCACACAATGGATGTCGTCCACCAAAACGACCACGTGGTTAATTTAAACCTAAACTGAGGAGGTAAGCTATGCAAAAATTCGAACGTGCACATTTTGAAGTAAAAGAGTATGTTGAGTCAGAAAGTTACGGAAAATTTGTGATTGAACCGCTTGAAAGAGGGTTCGGCCAAACAATCGGTAACGCATTAAGACGTGTTTTGCTCTCCTCATTACCGGGAGCTGCTGTATTCTCAATTAAAGTTGACGGCATCTACCATGAATTCACATCAATTCCGGGAATCATGGAAGATGTTACAGCAATTATTTTAAATATTAAAACACTGATTATGGAGATCGACACCGATGAAGTGTATACACTGCGTATCTCTAAAAAGGGACCTGGTCCTGTAACGGGCGGCGATATTATCTGTCCGGAGGGTGTAAAGGTTCTGAATAAGGATTTATACATCTGTACATTAGAAGAAGACGGTGTACTCGAAATGGAACTTCAGGCACGTATTGGACGCGGTTATGTAAGTGCTGATACTAATAAGCAAATGTATCAGACACCAAACCAGCCGTTGGGTACTATCTATACTGACTCTATTTACACACCAATCGAAAGAGTTTCCTATCAGGTTGAACCAACTCGTGTTGGTCAAAATGCAAAATATGATAAGATCATTTTTGAAATTTGGACTAACGGATCAATTACTCCTCAGGAATCAGTTGCATTAGGATCAAAAATTCTGATTGACCATCTTGAACTGTTAACAAATGTTCATGATGCTGTTAATGATATGGAATCAATCATGAAAGAAGCTCAGGGCGAAGTTGTCAATAAGGGTCTTGTGATGATGATTGAAGATCTTGATCTTTCTGTTCGTTCATACAACTGTTTAAAACGTGCAGGTATTCAAACTGTTGAAGAACTGACACAAAAAACAGAAGATGAAATGATGAGAGTAAGAAACTTAGGTAAGAAATCACTTAAGGAAGTTAAAGATAAAATTTATGATTTGGGCTTAAGCTTCAAATCATTTGAATAGGTGTAAAGGGAGGACATAAACATGTGGAATCGTAGATTTGGACGTACTGCTGATCACCGTAAAGCAATGCTTCGTAACTTAGCTACATCTGTAATTTTGTACGGAAGCGTTGAAACGACTGAAATGAAGGCAAAAGACTTACGTTCTGTTGTTGATGAACTGATCACTTTGGCAAAGCGCGGAGATCTTCATGCTCGCCGTCAGGCTGCCAGCTTTGTTCGCAATGCTGTTGATGAAAAAACTGGACAGACTGCAGTTCAAAAACTGTTTAATGAAATCGGACCTAAATACCAAGACCGTAAAGGTGGTTACACTAGCGTAATTAAGACTAGAAACCGCCGCGGTGATGGTGCTCCGATGGCAATTATTAAATTAGTTGACTAATTAACATGTGAAAGATGGCTGAGAAATCGGCTGTCTTTTTTTGTATCTTCCTCATACAACATGTTTACGAGCCAAATTCAGAGTCTATTATTTTAGCATTATTGTTAAATATATTCTATGTCATGCAGAGTGATGATGAGAATGTGGCTCTTTGGATAGCGGCAATTAATTTCTTGATTGCGATGCTCTGTTTATTTCTATTACCGATTTTCTAACACTCTAAATAAAAAAGCGTATTTTACATGGCTGAATCCATAGGAGAATACGCTTATTCTATTTCTTAGGTCGAGCCGCAAGCTTTCTTTAAACAATCACATTCCAGCATTCTCGTGCGATATTTAGATGCCTTTGTGGTATACTGTTTAATAGGTGATAAAATGAAAAAACTTCTTGTATTAAGTATGCTTCTGCTACTGGCAGGATGTAAGAGTGAACCAGCGATTGAAGGCTTTACTGAAGATCAAATGGCAGAGCTGAGGAAGCATGAGGAAGTATTGAATAAAGTAAGAGATCAATGTGAATATCAGGAGTCGGTCAGATTGATGATGGATGCCGGTGCATTTAATGCGGATGATGTAGAGCTTTATTGTCAGATACCGCTGCGTGCTGAGCTGGTGCCGTCGCTGACTACTTTGGTTACCGCTGGTTATGATGCGGATCAGATTAAAACCCTTTTTGATTTGAATTTCTATCGGCCGGAAAATACCGCCCGCTATTTGAATTATGCAGCTGATAACCCACAGTACAGCTTGGAAGATGTTGTAGTAAGAATCAATATCGGTTTAGATGTGCCATTCTTTACGAATACCCATGTCATTGAGGATACGAGCGATTTCGGCATGCTGATTAATAAATATAATGAATTGCCGGAGGGCTATGAGCCAGCTGAATTGATGATAACCCCAAGTCCATGTACGATTGGTTTTCATTTTTCCTGTTCATTTAATGATCCGCAATATGTGGAAAAGACAGCCGGTGAGCATTTTCAGCAGTTAGTTGATGCGGCAGCTGAAGCTGGTATCAAGATTAATGCGATTGCATCGTATCGTTCCTATGACTATCAATACAACCTCTATCATTATTATCTGAATGAGCAAGGTCAGGAATATGCCGATCTATATTATGCAAGACCAGGACAGAGTGAACATAATTCAGGACTGGCGATCGATGTGACAATGAATGATATGAATTATAATGAAATAGAGCTGGGCGCTGATTATCCATGGCTGCTTGAGCATATGGCTGATTATGGCTTCATCCTTCGTTATCCTGAGGATAAGACTGAATACACCGGCTTTGGTTATGAATCATGGCATCTGCGTTATGTCGGTGAAGAAATCGCCAAGGTTGTGATGGAGAACAATTGGTGTCTTGAAGAATATTATGCGAGAATGGATGTGACAAAATGAAGAAATTAAAAATATTGCTTGCTTTATTTGTATTATGCGGCTGTCAGTCAGCACCAACTGAACCTGATGAAGTTACTGACCCGGTAGTAAAAGAGGAGACACCGCCTGAGAATCAAGATGTTGTTGTGCATTTCAGCGGTGTGGGTGACAATTTGATTCATGATTCAATTTATCGTGATGCAGATCGCCTGGCGGGTGAAATGAATGATGGCCTTTATGATTTTTTGCCGATGTATGAAGATGTCAAGGATGAAATTGAGAAATCTGATTTAGCATTCATTAATCAGGAGACAATTTTAGGCGGTGATGAGCTGGGACTGTCAGGGTATCCGACCTTTAATTCCCCGCAGTGCCTTGCTGAACAGCTGCCGGCTTTCGGTTTTAATATGATCAATCACGCAACCAATCATGCGCTGGACAAGTGGGAAACCGGTGTCAATAATGCTATTTCATTCTGGCGTCAGCAATCTGGTATTGTGATGGCAGGGATCTATGATTCATGGGAGGATCGTGCCGAGGTTAGGGTGATCGAAAAAAATGGCATTCGTTTTTCCTTTCTGGCTTATACTTATGGCACTAACGGCATAGAATCTTATGCCGGTTATGCGATTCCATACTTTGATGAGACAGCGATCCGCGAAGATGTAGCGCGCGCCAAGGAAGTCAGCGATGTAGTAATTGTATCGGCACATTGGGGGAATGAGAACCAATTTGAACCAAATGAATTTGAATATGAATATGCACAGCTTTTTGCTGATCTGGGCGTCGATGTTGTCATCGGTACCCATCCGCATGTTATTCAGCCGGTGACATGGGTAACGGGTGCTTCAGGTAATAATACCTTAGTCGTTTATTCCCTGGGAAATTTTATTGGCGGAATGCTGGATATGTATAATAATTTATCTGGAATGATTTCCTTTGATTTCGTAAAAAAAGCGGATACAGAAAAGATTACCGTAGAGAATGTAAAATGGATACCGCTTGTTTCTCATTACGAGGGAGATGCCAATGATATCATGAATACACGATTAAATTTCAAAGTATATAAGCTTAAGAATTATACCGATGAACTCGCCAGTCAGCATGGACTTAATGGCTATGAGGGACAAGTGGTTACGAAAGAGGCCTTCAGTACACGGACTCATGAGGTAATTGGTAATATCATACCTATCGAGGAGTAATTATGGAAGCGTTAATTAAAGAGATGGAAGCATATGCGGCAGAGAATCATGTGCCGATCATGCAGCAGGAAGGCATAGAATTTTTTCAGAAGCTTGTTGAGAAGGAAGAAATAAGGAGCATACTAGAATTGGGGACTGCCATCGGTTATTCAGCAATCCAACTGGCAAGGCTGCATCCAGACATTCATGTTGTTACGATTGAAAGAGATGAAGAGCGGTATCAGCTGGCTGTTGAAAATGTGAAGTCCAGCGGGTTAGAGAAGCAGATAACATGTATCTTTGATGATATCATGAATGTGGAATTAAGTGATTCATTTGATTGTATCTTCATTGATGCGGCCAAGGCACAGTATATTCGCTTCTTTGAACGCTTTGAAGCAAATCTGAAGCCCGGCGGTGTCATCGTCAGTGATAATCTGAAATTTCATGGCTTGGTCGGCGCACCATTAATTAAATCACGCAATCTGCGTTCTCTGGTACGTAAAATTCAGGGATACATTGATTATTTAAAAACGCGTGATGATTATGAAACGGTATTTTATGAATGCGGTGATGGTGTAGCGGTAAGTCGTAAAAGAATTTAAGCGAACTTCTTCCATAATCAGTAAAATGTGTTACAATAAATAAAAGAAAGTGGTGATTCAAGATGAAAAAAGCATTAACTACGATTGCAATCTTAGGTGGTATTGCCGCTGCGGTTGCCTATAAATTAAAAAAAGATGAAGAAAAAAAGATCATGAAACTTGAACAGGAGCTTCTTGACGAAGAAAATAGTACAGAAAATCACGAAGCGGAGGCGGATCAGGAAGCTTGCTGCTGCTGTGAAGCTGAACCAGAAGCAGCCTGCAGCTGTGCGGAAGAGAGCTGCGGATGTGATGAAAGCTGTACTTGTGAAGAAGGCTGCGCGTGTGAAGATGAAGCGGCATGGAGCTGTGGTGATGAAGAGGCATGTGCCTGTGAAACAGAAAAGTGTGAAGCAGCAGATCCTCAGTATCCATATTTAAGTGCTGATGATAAAAAACGCATCGATGAAATCAATCAGGAAGTAATTGCGAATCTGGAAGAAAACGGTGATGTTCATGAAAACGAACGGCCTGTCCAGCATACGGTCGCTTTCACTAATCTTGATGATTTAGAAAACTATAAGACAGCGGTTATCAATAAAGGCTTTGTCGTAACAAAGGGCGAAGAAGCACTTGAACTTTATGTACTGCACATTGCGCCAATTGATCGCATTCAATTGATTCAAAATATTTATTATCTAGCTAATCTGGCATTAGAAATGCACGGTGTATACAAGGGCTGGAAAAGCCGCGTAAGCTACTAGAATCAAAAAAAGGCGAAAGCCTTTTTTTCATTCGATCAGGGGAGGTGAAGGTATTGCTGAAGAAACGGCTGAATATCGGTTTCATGTTTGTGACCGGAGCGGTGTTATTATATTTGGGTGTTATTTTTATTACGAATTGGGCATCGGCTTTGAAGCTGACTTATCAGTTTTTTAGTATCGGTATAGTTATCTTAACCCTCTCTTCAATTGGTTATCTTTGTATCAATCGTTGGAATAGCCGAAAATCGGCGCTGCTGATTCAAGTGATTGGCCTTATTATTGTTGGTCTTATTTGTTATGGTAATGTTGAGCGGCTGATGGCGTTGGTACCGGTTGTGCTTGGCTTCTGGCTGCTTATTTTAACGGTTGTCAAAGGCATTACCTCCTATCTGATGCTGCACGATCATCTGCCATATGCCCGCTCACAGGTATTTATGACCATTCTCTATCTGCTGAGCGCGATTGCGTTAATTTTTAACCCAAGTGATTATTCACTGGAAGTAATCATCGTCTGCGGAGCGTATTTTATCTTATATGGAGCGTTTTTCGTATTCCGTGCGCTGACTGCCTTGATTCCTGAATCGGTGATTGAAGATATCGACAATCGTTTTCAGTTAGCGATACCAACCATGGTTGGCGCATTGCTGCCGCCGCATTTGATGAAGGTTATTTTATCCCGTTCAGAATCAGATCAGCAGCGTGAGGAATTTGATGTTATTAAAAAGGATCTGAAAAGTGATCTTGAAGTCATCGTCCATGTTGCCAAAAGCGGCCCGGCACAGCTGGGACACTGTGATTTAAGCTATCATGGCACACTGCTTTCCTATGGCTGCTACGATCCTCATGTTCGTTATCTATTTGGTACCTACGGTGATGGTGTGGCTATTTTAGCTCCTAAGGATGAGTATTTATATAACTGTCTTAAAAATGAGAATAAGGTGCTTGTTTGCTTTGGCTTAGTATTAAATGACCGTCAAAAGGAACAGCTGAATCAGTCACTGTTAGAATCCTTCGCAAAGTTTGAACCCTTTAATTCAGATGAAGAATTAAAACAGCAGGGAATTGAGCCAAAAGGAATCTGCGATGATTATTTAAGCCGTGTTACCCGTAATGTACATAATTCACACTTCTATAAAATTAAAGAGGGAAAGTTTAAAACCTTTTTTGTCTTTTATACAAACTGTGTTTCCTATGTTTCCAAGCATCTGAGTAAAATAGGCTTCTCAATCCTTGATTTCAGCGGTATTATCTCACCAGGTGCTTATTATGACTTTTTAAACAATGAATTTAAAAGCGGCAAAGGCTGTGTGATTTACCGCAAGGTTTATACGCCTAAAGATGCATGGCAGTTTAAAACTCATGAAAGAGAGGACAAAACTGATTTGTAGAAGAAATCATATTTTGTTATTGACAAAATGTAAGCGTTTTAGTAAGATGTAAGTGGACAAAGATAAATCGGTTTTGTTACTTAATCAAGGTTATTAAGGCAAACTCCAAAGTTGATTGTAAAGCAAGCAATCATGATGGGGTTTGCTTTTTTTATGTCCTATGGAAAGGAGTGGTTAAGAAAGATATGATGAAAAACCAATTAAAAGTGAAACGAGTAATCAATAACAACATTGTCATCGGGGAAAACTTCAAAGGCCAAGAAGTTGTCGCAATCGGCAAAGGGTTAGGGTTCAAGAAAGATAAGCATGATATCATTTCCGAAAATGAAATCAGCAAGACTTTCATTTCATTAGATAATCAAAACAAGCAAAGACTGCTGACATTATTTGATGAAGCTCCTTATGAAATTATTGAATTAACTCAATCAATTATCGAAATGGCACAAAATGAACTGCATGCGACATTTAATGTCAATTTGGTAATTGCTCTGGCTGATCATATCAACTTCAGTGTCAATCAATATAAATCTGGTTTTGATTCCTTTGCTTTAGTAAATGAAGAAGTCAAGCGATTTTATAAGGATGAATATGAAGTAGGTAAAAAGGCACTGAAAATGATTAATGAAACTTTAAATATCAATTTAAAGAAAGAAGAATCAACCTCTATTGCTTTCCATTTAATAACCGCTACTGAAAATAAGACCAACCGAGAAGCATTGAAAATCATGAAAGCTGTGAGTGAAATCATGAATATCGTTGAGACAGATTTAAGTATCGTTGTTGATGAGGATTCAATGGCTTATTCACGATTTGTAATTCATCTTAAGTTTTTCATGAGAAGGGTTTTATTTGAAGCAACAAAACCATCGGATGAATCATTAGGGGATATTTATTCACAGATTCAGACGGGGCATGATGAAGCGAATCTTTGTGTCGATAAGATTGCCGAATATGTATCAGAAACTTATAACTGCAGTGTCAGTGATGATGAACGATTATATCTGATTATTCATGTTGAACGGCTGCTGAAACAAGCCAAGCATAACCAATAACTTGGAAAGGAGAAAATATGGCTAAGATAGAACCTTTAAAGCTTGCATCCGATATTATTGAAAGAGTCGGAGGTACAGCCAATATTCAGACGGTTTCACATTGTGTTACCCGTTTACGTTTTGTGTTGAAGAACCGAAGTCTTGCAAAGGATGAGGAAATAAAGAAACTGAATGGTGTTTTGGGAGTTGTTTATGGTTCCGGACAATTTCAGGTAATTCTGGGTGAAAATCTATTTCCGGTCTTTGATGAGATTGAAAAGCATTATGATATTCAGACGGGGGATGTCGTTGATGAAAATCATACGGAGGATTTGAATTTAAATGCTGAACCAGTAAAAAAGAATGTAAAGTATTACTTCCTTAAAGCGATTCAATTTATGTCAGCGTCATTAACGCCGTTTATCACTGTTTTATACGGTGCTGGTATGATGCGTGTTGTATTGTCACTGGCAAGCTATTTCAATCCTGATCTGGCTGCGACAACAACCTATAAGATGTTTGATTTTATTGCTCAGACACCGTTCTACTTTATGCCGATTCTGGTAGCTTACGGGGCTTCTAAGGTATTGAAGTCAAACCCGGCATTCTCTATCACATTGGCAGCGGCCCTGCTTTATCCTGGCTTTGTCAGCTTAACGGCGGCCGGTGAAGCGGTGACGATGCTGGGCATTCCGGTTACTTTGATTGGTTATTCAAGCACTCTGCTGCCGGCGATTTTCTTATCCATCATGGCTGCATATTTAGAGAAGTTCTTCTATCGAGTAATACCGGGTGTCTTGCGAAGCGTTTTCGCGCCGCTGTGTATTTTCTTAGTGGGTTATCCAATTACGATGATCGTATTAGGCCCTGCCGGTAATATCGTGGGCGGCTGGATCGTTAATATCATTGTTTGGATTGAATCATTAACTGGCGGTATGGCACCTGGTATCATAGCCGCAGCTCACCCATTCTTAGTTCTGATGGGTGTTAATATGCTGATGGTACCGCCGATGACCGAATTGTTTACCGCTCAGGGATTTGATAATGTATTCCGTCCGGGCTGGATTCTGCATAACATTGCGGAAGGCGGTTCCTGCTTCGCGGTGATGATGCGTACAAAAGACGGCGATTTAAAATCAACAGCTTTATCGGCAGGCATCGGCGCTTTAGTTTCAGGCGTTTCTGAACCGGCATTATATGGTATCGGCATTCGATTTAAAACACCGATCATCGGTGTAGCTGTCGGCGGCTTGGTTGGCGGCGCGGTTGCTGGTCTGATGGGCGCACGGGCCTATTCAATGGGTTATTCAAGTATTTTAGGGGTAGTTATCTTTGAAGATACAATTGCTGCGATTCTGGTTGCTGTTGCTGTTGCATTCATTATTTCCTTTGTGGTGACATTCTTATTATTTAAGGATGAATCTAAAGCTTAGCTTGAATGTTTGATTTTTTAAATAAAGCAGCATTGCCGGCTAACGCAATTGCCGCAGCAGCAACTGGAAAGCTGATTCCGCTGGAAAATGTAAAGGATGAGGTATTCGCTCAGAAAATGCTGGGTGAAGGTGCCGCCATCATACCAGATAGTGAAATCGTTGCCGCGCCGATCAGCGGCAGAATATCGATGATCTATCCGACACTCCATGCCTTTGGTATCACATCCAAGACGGGGTTGGAGGTTCTTGTCCATATCGGAATCAATACAGTAGAACTTAAGGGGAAAGGGTTCAAATGCTATGTCAAAGAAGGCGAGCAGGTACATTGTGGTGATAAGATTGTCCGCTTTGATTCTTATCTGATGAATCAGGAGGGCTATGATATGTCCATTATGATCTTGTTTCCCAATTGTCAGCAGGAATTAAAGATTATCAAAGAGGGACATGTAAAAAGAGGTAAAAGTATTATTGCTGAAATAGGAGGAGAACAAAAATGAAATATTCAAAAGATTTAATTATACCTGAAGATTTTCCAAAGGGCTTCCTTTGGGGCGGCGCTACGGCTGCCAATCAATATGAGGGCGCTTATATGGAAGACGGCAAGCTGCCTTCAGTGGCTGATGTACAGCCGCACGGTGTCTTTGGTTATCCGGATCGTAATGCAAAATATTATCCAACTCATGGCGGTATTGATTTCTATCATCACTGGCAGGAGGACATCAGCGAGTTTGGTGAAATGGGCTTTAATGTCTATCGGACAAGCGTCGCATGGACAAGATTATTTCCAACCGGTGAAGAGGAAGAACCCAATGAATTAGGCCTGCAATTCTATGACCAAGTATTTAAGACATGCCGGGAAAAGGGCATGGAGGTGATGGTTACTATCTCTCATTATGAAATGCCGCTGCATTTAGCTGATAAATACGGGGGCTGGAAGAGCCGTAAAATGATTGATTTCTATACCAAGTTTGTTAAAACGATGGTTGAACGCTGGCATGGTGTTGTCAAGTATTGGCTGACCTTTAATGAAATCGGCAATAATATTCATAAGATGGAATGGATGACTGCCGGTATTGATCCTAAAACAAGTACATTAAATGACGTTTATCAAGCGAGTCATCATCAATTTGTCGCCAGCTCATTAGCGGTAAAGATTATTCATGAAATTGATCCTGAAGCAAAGGTAGGCTCAGTCATTGAGTATAAGACAATTTATCCGATGAGCTGTGATCCTAAGGATTCAATCGTCGTCTTAAAAGAAAAACAACGCGGTTATTTCTTCTCTGACGTACAGGTGCGCGGCCAATATCCAGGTTATGCATGGGAATATTTCAAAGAGAATGATATTAATATTGAATATACTGATGAGGATATGGCCATTATTAAACAATATCCGGTGGATTTCTTAAGCTTTACTTATTATCGTTCAAGAATTGCTTCTAAAGATTATGTTGAATCAGTACAAAAGGAAACCAATACTTCGGATAAGGAAATTCATGGCGATACAGCGTACCGCGGTGATGATAATATTGTTAATACTGGTAAGACTAATCCATATTTAAAGCTGACCCCTTCCGGCTGGTCAATTGATCCTGATGGTTTATATCTGGCGTTAGTTGATTTATATGATCGTTATCAGGTTCCTATCTTTGTTGCTGAGAATGGCTTAGGCATAAAAGAAACATTAGTCAATGGTACCGTAAATGATACATACCGGATGGAATATCTGCGTGATCATGTGATAGCGATGCAAAATGCGATTAAAGATGGCGTTGATTTATTTGGTTATGCATGGTGGGGCCCTATCGATATTGTCTCAAATGGTTCCGGACAGATGTCGAAGCGTTATGGCTTTATCTATGTAGACCGCAATGATGCCGGTGAAGGAACATTGAAACGTTACCGTAAACAGTCTTTCTATTACTATAAGAAGCTGATTGCATCAAATGGCAGGGATCTGACAATTCCTGAATAAGACAGCGAAACCGTTTTCAATAATGAAGGCGGTTTTTCTTCTGGATGGATAAAATTCAGGTGCTGCTTTGCTTTGCGGCAATAATTTGCAGGAAGTGTTAAAAACAGCGGTTATTCGCATGATTTTACAACTAAATATTTGTGAAGTAACAAAAAACGTTGTATAATAAAGTGCAGACTGCGAGGTGTTTTAATGAATAAAATTACAGTTAGAGACTGCACATTTTCTTATGATAAAGAACACAATGCAATAGACGGCATTTCTTTTGATATTGAAGCGGGATCTTATACAACCATCATTGGTCATAATGGCAGCGGTAAGTCGACGATTGCCAAGCTGCTGATTGATCTGCTGGTTAAGGACAGCGGTTCAATTCAGGTTGATGGACTTGAACTGAATGATGAAAATGTATATGCGATCCGCAGTAAAATAGGTATTGTATTTCAAAATCCGGACAATCAGTTCATTGGCGCAACGGTTGCTGATGATATTGCGTTCGGCCTGGAGAATCACTGCGTAGAGAGCTCAAAGATGCAGGGCATCATTGAGAATTTTGCAGCTAAAGTAAATATGCTGGATTACTTAAACAGTGAGCCGACACGGCTTTCCGGCGGTCAGAAACAGCGGGTGGCGATTGCTGGTGTATTGGCGATGAATCCAGAGATTATTATTTTTGATGAGGCAACCAGTATGCTTGATCCGCAGGGTAAGGCAGAAATCAACGCGCTGATTCATGAGATTCATGAACAGAATCACCTAACGGTTTTATCGATAACGCATGATATTGAAGAGGTAGCCGGCAGTGATCATGTGCTGGTATTTGATCAAGGTCACAAGATTATGGATGGCAAACCGGCAGATATTTTAAAACGGAAAAAGGAATTGATTGATTTAAAGCTTGATATCCCTTATGCGCTGAAATTTGTTCATGCATTACAGGATGAGGGCGTAGATATTGATGAGGTAATTACGATGGAAAGGCTGGTGGATGAATTATGTCAATTGAAATCCGCAAGCTAAGTCATATTTATAATGAGGGTACAACTTTCGCGTCCGTAGCCTTAGATGCTATTGATTTAACGATACAGGAATATTGTATGACGGCAATTATCGGGGAAACCGGCAGCGGCAAGAGTACGCTGGTTCAGCATTTGAATGCATTATTGCTGCCAAGCAAGGGTGAGATTCAGATCAATGATCGAATCATAAAGGCTGATGAGAAGCCAAAGCAGTTAAAGGCGCTGCGTAAAAAGGTAGGTTTGGTCTTTCAGTTTCCTGAATATCAGCTGTTTGAGGAAACAATTTTAAAAGATGTCAGCTTTGGTCCTAAGAATTTTGGGGCCAGTGAAGAAGAGGCTGAACAGCGCGCCAAAGAGGTGCTGAAGGTTGTCGGTCTTGATGAAAGCTATTATGAAAAGAGTCCTTTTGAATGCTCCGGCGGTGAGAAGCGGCGGGTGGCGATTGCCGGTATTTTGGCGATGGACCCAGAGATATTAGTGCTTGATGAACCAACGGCGGGCCTTGATCCTAAGGGCGCTCGAGATATGATGCAGCTGTTTGTTGATATTCAGCAAAATTATCATAAGACAATTTTGCTGGTAACGCATGATATGGAACACGTATTGTCCTATTGTCAGCATGTGGTTGTGCTATCACATGGTAGAATCAAGCGTGATTGTGATGTGAAGACATTCTTCAGTAATGTTGATGATTTAAAAGAGATGAAAATTAATCCGCCGGCGGTAATCCGTCTGCGCGAGGCTTTGCTGGCAAAAGGATTTAAGCTTGATCCTTCATTGCTGGATATGGAAGAGCTTGCCAAACAGGTGGCAAAAGAGGTGAAACGATGAAAAATTTTGCCTTAGGACGTTATCTGCCTATTGATTCTGTTATGCATCGTTTTGATCCGCGGGCAAAAATTGCCGCTATGCTGATATTGATGATTGCCATCTTTATTCCGGCGGGTTTTATCGGTTATGGATTAATTGGCGCAGTTGTATTGCTGGGCATCTATCTGGCAAAGATGAAATTAAACTTTATCTGGAATGCCATGAAGCCGATGTTTTTTATGCTTGGTTTCCTGCTGATTATTAATATGCTGGTCGTTAAGACAGGAACGCCGCTAATTACCGTATTTGGGTTTACGGTTTATTCTGACGCTCTGTCACAGACGTTCTATATCGTAGTGCGTTTGGTGCTGATGATTACTATTACCACCACGTTAACCGCAACGACTAAGCCGCTTGATCTGACGATGGGGTTGGAGGATTTAATGTCACCTTTAAAGAGGTTTCATGTACCGGCTCATGAGATTGCGATGATGATTTCAATCGCGCTGCGTTTTATACCGACGTTGATTGAGGAAACTCAGCGAATCATCAAGGCGCAGGCAAGCCGCGGTGTGGATCTTGACGAAGGAAAGCTGAAAGAGAAGATTATGGCGATTTTATCCCTGATTGTGCCATTATTTGTTTCTTCCTTCCAGCGCGCGGAGGAATTGGCGAATGCGATGGAGGCCAGAGGGTATGTGCCGGATCATCAGCGTACGCGTTATAAGCAGCTTGTGATGCAGCGAAAGGATACGATGCTGATTGTCTTTGCTTGCTTTGTCTGCGCGGGCATGATTGCCTTGGCGGTGTTATGATTGTAAAGTGTATTGTGGCCTATGATGGATCGATGTATTGCGGATGGCAGGTACAGCCTGGTTCACCCTCAATCCAGGAAACGATTGAAAAGGCTTTAAAGAAGATGCATAAAAGAGAGGTCAGCATCGTCGGCAGCGGCCGCACGGATACCGGTGTACATGCTTTAGGACAAGTATTTCATTTTGAAACTGAATTGAAGCTGACGCCTTTCCATTGGTGCGCGGCGATTAACCGTCTGCTGCCTAAGTCGATTCGCATACAGGACGCGCAGGTTATGCCTGATGATTTCCATGCTCGTTTCGATGTTGTCAGCAAGCGGTATGATTATTATGTGACCAGAGATGCGGACAACCCCTTTATTCAGAATTATATGGGTAAAGAAAGACGGGAGCTGGATCTTGAAGCGATGCGGGAGTGCGCGTCAATCTTTGTCGGCACCCATGATTTTACTTCCTTTACGAGTAATAAAATTCATGCTGAGAAAAGCCGTGTGAGAACGATTACTCGGGTTGAGGTAGAAGCATATGAATCAGGCGTGCGGATGATTTTTGAAGGTGATGGCTTTTTGCGCTATCAGGTGCGGATGATGGCTCAGACACTGATTGAAGCCGGTTTGCATCATGAGGATAAAGATAGCATTTTAAAGATGCTGGAAGCTAAGGATAAGCATGCGTGTCATTATAAGGCAGAGGCGTGCGGGTTATATTTAGTTAAGGTTAATTACGAGGAGGAATGAAGATGAAGGCGAATTATCATACGCATACAACACGCTGTCAGCATGCGAAGGGCAGCGATGAGGATTATGTTTTAAGTGCAATTAAAGCCGGTTATGATGAATTAGGCTTTTCAGATCATGCTCCATGGAAATATAACAGTGATTTCCATCCGACAATGCGGATGGAGCTGAGTCAGTTTGAGGATTATAAGCGAAGCATTTTATCCCTGAAGGAAAAGTATAAAGATCAGATCAGTATTAAGCTGGGACTTGAGGTTGAATATTACGAGCAGTATATGCCGTGGATGAAGCAGTTTATCAAGGAACAGGAGCTGGATTATATTATTTTCGGCAATCATTTCTATGAGACGGATGAAAATCGTTTTTATTACGGCAGTCATATTATTGATAATCAGACGATGGAGCTTTATCTGAATGATGCGATTAAAGGCATGGAAAGCGGGCTGTATGCTTATTTCGCGCATCCTGACCTGTTTATGCGTTCACTGCGTCAATGGGATGCGCTGTGCGATTACGCGGCTCATGTGATCTGTAATAAAGCAAAGGAATTGGATATGATTTTAGAATATAATATTGCCGGTAAAATGGTTTCTGAACAATTGGGCAGAGAGCAGTATCCACATCATTGTTTCTGGGAGATCGCGGCAGATACCGGCTGTAAGGCAATCGTTGGTATGGATGCTCATGATAATCTGAATCTGGAGAAGAATGAATATTATGACAATGCCAGGGCTTATTTGAAAAAATTAGGCCTCGAGGTAGTCGATACAATTCAATTTCTGCGTTAATTGTGTAAAATAAATACATAATTATCTTGACTTTAAGGGGTTTAGCATTTACAATATTAAAAGGCACGTTTATGCCTTTGTAGCCCCGGAAACTACTTAGGAAAGGAAGCAACAATATGCGCCAAACAACATTTACAAAACCTGCAGAAGTAACACGTCAGTGGTACGTAGTCGATGGAGCAGGAAAGAATTTAGGACGTTTAGCTACTGAAGTAGCTGCTGTGTTACATGGTAAACACAAACCGTCATTTACACCAAACGTTGACTGCGGTGACTATGTTATCGTAATCAATGCTGATCAGATCGTTTTAAGTGGAAACAAAATGGAAGACAAAATGTACTATAACCACTCTCAATGGAGAGGCGGCTTACGTACACGCAGCGCTCGCGTTATGAAGGATCAGTATACAATTGAATGGGTTGAAAGAGCTATTCATGGTATGCTTCCACACACTCGTTTAGGTGATGTACAACGCGGACATTTATTTGTCTATAAAGGTGCAGAACACCCACATGCAGCACAAAAACCAGTTGTGCTGGAGATTAAAGGCTAGGAGGATAGGATATGGCTAAGAAAAATAACGTAACTTACATCGGTACAGGACGTCGTAAAACTTCTGTTGCTCGTGTCTTCATGACTCCAGGAAAAGGTAACATTTCTGTTAATGGTAAAACATTAGAAGAATACCTTCCATTAGAAACTTTACGTATGGTTGTTCGTTCACCGTTAGAATTGACTGAAACTTTAGGACAATTTGATGTATTAATCAATGTTCAGGGTGGTGGTTACACTGGACAGGCTGGCGCTATGCGTCACGGTATCACAAGAGCTTTAATGGAAGCTAGTGCTGATTATCGTCCAGCTTTAAAAGCTGCTGGCTTTGTTACTCGTGATCCACGTGCTAAAGAACGTAAGAAATACGGACTTAAAGCAGCTCGTAGAGCACCTCAGTTCTCAAAACGTTAATTATTTATCGTCAAGGGACAATCAAGATCATCTGTTATGGATGGTCTTTTTTTCGTATTATAGGAAATTTCATTTTCAAGCATCAAATCGCCAATATCACATTATGAAAAGCTATCTAAAAAATGATATAATCAGATGAAATCATCGTGTGAATATGGTATATTATGAGTAACAAAAAACAATATTATTTAATCATTAAATTCAACCTAAGCATCACCTAGTTTCCTTTGTATCAATCGAATCTCAGTGGATGCTTTTTTGTTCAAGGGGAGGGGAATATCAATGAAGTGTCCATCGTATTCAAATCGCTTCTATTATAAAGAGTTATCAGAAGAGGATGCGAATTGTATTAAGAAGGATTTGATCCTGTATAACTCAATGCTTTATATGGCTTATAAGAAACTCTATTTAACTTGTTTTCATGGTTTCAAAGAAACTGTCTCTTTAGAAAAACAGTTAAAAGCAAGATATGGTACGAATGATTACTTTCCTTTATCTGCAATACATGAAGCCAGAGCCTTGCTTAAAAGTAATATTGAAATCAATCAGCGATTGAAGAAAGAATGTACAATACGGATCGAAATAAGGGTATAATAAGGATAGCTAATATTGAAAGGGGGATTTGTTTGTGGAAAATATTTGTTAGAAAATGAGGCATTGGTAAATGAAATCACTAGTATTATCACAAATGCTAGAAATAATGTTATTAAAAATATTAATAATGAATTAATTAATGCAGATTTGAATATAGGGCGTAACATAGTTGAGGATGAGTTAAAATCCGAGCGTGGCGAATATGGAAAAAAACAATTAATTACACTATCAAAGACTCTTACAAATAGATTTGGGAAAGGATTTTCTCGAGCAAATCTTCAAAATATGAGGTTGCTTTATTTGAAATATCCAAATTGCCAGACACTGTCTAGCAAATTGAGTTGGTCGAAGCTCTTGTCAGACAAATTGAAAAGTTTCTTTTAGAATTAGGAAAAGGATTTATGTTTGTGGGAACTCAGCAAAGGGTAACATTTGGAAATACTCATTATTATGTTGATATGGTTTTCTATAATAAGATTTTAAGATCTTATATATTAATTGAATTAAAGACAATTAAATTGATGCCTGAAGCAGTTGGGCAGCTTAATATGTATTTGAATTATTATGCAGCAGAAATTAATGATGAAAACGATAATCCGCCGATAGGTTTAATTTTATGTACTGATAAAGGAAATGTTGATATGCAGTATGCATTAGGAGGTTTAAGTAATAATATTTTTGCTTCAAAATATGTCACATATATGCCTGACAAAGAACAATTAATTGCTCAGGTTGAAGCTGTATTGTCGTCTAATGATAAAACAGAATAAGTGAATATAAGCTTTGTGAGTAGTTATGGCAATGTAACAAGTAAGAATCAAAATACTTATTGCATGCCACAGTTCTCAAACGTTAATCATTTTAATGAGAAGATTAAAGAAGTATTTGGATTTTGAGAGAAGTTTAAATGCTTCTTTTTTGTAATATAAGAAATTGCATTCTCAAGCATCAAAGTACCAATTTTTTGGATATAATAATTTAATCAATAAACTTCTAAATGAAGAAGGTGACATTATGAACGATATAGTAGAAAGTAATGAAGTAGTACAATTTAAGGATGGGGATTTTATATTAGATGTTAAAATTTCTTCTAAAGGTAAAACAGTTTGGTTAAATCAAGTTCTCACAGCGATAGAAAGCATATACTTTCTAAACTCATGTTTTTTGTTATGCGTGTGAGTGTTGATAAGTATACATGAGTGATGAGATGGTACAAGCCAAGAGATAGTTTTTATTTAAGCCAATGATAAATTTATTAAATATCGATTTGATGCCACATAGCTGAAGATACATTTGAGTATGATTACGATCAGATACAGAAATAATTTTATATCTATGATTCATCAAACTTGTTTAAGTAATGTAAATGGAAATTATTTAAGGTTATCATTTTGTACAGTGATTCTGCCAGCAATTAATTCATCAGTTTATACATCAAATCATTGAACTATTTGATTTTATTTAGTTTATAATGAAGGATATAAAGCTAAGTGCAAGGAGAAAGTTATGATTTCATGGAAAAAGGTCTTGCAGTGTTTTGAAGAAGCTGATTATCATTTGCTTAACACAAGCAATCTTTATCAAGAATATTGGTATTTGCGAACACTTTACAGAGGACTGAGAGCCGATGATGATACTGTATTGTATGTGATTCGATTAAGTGATGTCCCTTATGTATCCTTTGCTGAAAACATAGCTGTCATTGTGATCAATGACACTGAAGGACAACCTGATTCTGAGCAGCCCTCAATGAAGGGGAATGCTATATTGCTGAATGAACAGAAAGAACTTTCCAAAGGATTTCTTAATCTTGAGGCTGAATTTCATAATCAATTCAAGATTGGCTACATCATGCAGAAGCTATTGGACGTTGTTGCCTCAGATGGCGGTATCCAATTGATGATTGAAATGATCTCTGATTTTTTTAAAGAACCGATTGCATTGCTGGATACAACCTTTCGTTTCATTGCCCGTTCTGAAACCTATAAACCGATCTCCGGTAAATCAATCTTTTCTGATGATGCTCATTATGGTGAAGGCTACAACAAAAGCATGCTCGAATATTTTAAAAAGAATGGTTTATTAGAAGCCATGCTTCATGCCAACGCGCCCTTCCATTTCAAGGTAAAAGAAGAAGAGATTGCGTACTATATGCCTGTTATAGTAAATAAGATCAAGGTTGCTTATTTAATTATCTATTCCAATCAGCCGGAATATGATCGAAAAGATTACTATTTAGAATTTCTGCCGCTCTTCTCACAAATGATCAGCATTGAGCTTGCTAAAAGAAACTTTTATTTATTCAATAAGGGTACCTACTACAACTACATATTCTCTTTAATCTTATCGGATGCAAAGGTTGATGTTGAGGATGTGCGAATGCGGCTGAATATCTATGGCTATGACTTAAGATATAATTTATATCTGCTTGAAGTTGATTCCAATATAGAAGAGATTAAAAGTCTGCATAAGGATAAAATTGCTGAATCGATTCGCAATACCTTCCGCAATAGCTTTTATGTATTTAAAGAGGATCGGGTGTTTTTCTTAATCAGCAGACATAAAGATGAGCTTCTTACCTTTGATGAAATGGAAGGCTGGAATATGAGTTTAGAAAGTCAAAATCTGATTGGCGCAATGACTGGACCATTCACGGATTTTGCTGATATTCACAAACATATGAAAGAGGTAAGAATGGTATTGGATGCTGTTCTGCAGACAGATAATCAAAAAAATCTATATACATTTGAAGAATATCAAACTAAGTCGATGATTTCATATTTAAAGCAGGAAGATATCAGTTTATTTCTATATAAGCCAGTGTTAGATTTAATCGCCTATGATGAAAGACATGGAACGGAGCTTGTGGAGACGTTAAAAGAATATTTGAAATATCCAAAGGAAATTGCATTGATCTGCGATGCTCTTTGTATTCATAAGAATACTTTATATAAACGGCTGGATCGCATTGATTCAATCATGAACTGTGATTATCGCAATGGTACAGAGATCATGAAAATCGAATTAACTTTAGAAATGCTTGGTAAATAAACAAGGTGTGCTGGCGCACACTTTTTGTTTGCCTATATTGGTTTATGTTTCTATCCTGTCACATTGCAGCGATGCTGGAAAATAAATAGAATTAAATTAGAAATAGTTCCACTATTTACAAGCGAATTTTTTGGTTGAAAGCGAGGAAAAAAACATGAAACCTGGAAAAGTAGCAAACAGCACAACGATTAATCCGTATAGCCGCAGTGTATCAATTATTGGCGTAGGCTGTACACCTTTTATGTACACAATGGATAATCCAGAGACAAATGGTTTGACCGAAGGTGAATTATTCGGCTACGCGGCATTAAAAGCGATGGAGGATGCAGGTGTAAGTCCAAAAGAAGTTGATTTTTATTTCCATGGCCAGGCCAGTCCGCTGAACGGCTCTGATTATATTACACCGAATATGCAGGTAGCTAATTGGTTTGGTATGAAGGGCAAGGGCTCAATTCACCATTCAGAAGCATGCTGCACAGGATATTTAGCTTTGGAACAAGCGGTTAATGCAGTTGCCAGCGGCAAGTATAATTGTGTATTATCCGGCTGTGTTGAATTTGCGGATGGTATCGCGGTAAAGGGAATGCCTGCCTATGTGCATGAAAAATTCACGATGGATAAATTATTAGAGACTACCGCTTGGATTTATGATCGCGCTTATACCCGTCAGATGCTGTCAGGGCCTGTTATTTGCTTTGATGATCCGGCAGTAACTTATCAAAGACAGTATGGATTAACTGAGGAAGAAATGGACAGCGCAATGATCGGTATGGCATTGGCAAGCCGTAAAAACGCTTCAAAAAATCCATTAGCCGTGAATCAGGTACCTTATGAGGAAATGGCTAAGCAAATGGGAATGGATGTACAGACATTCATGAGATCTCAATTCAATCCTAAGATGGGCCATATGCTGCGTGTATCTGGCATGGAGCTAAAATGTGATGGCGCCGCAGCGGTTATCGTTGCTTCAACTGAATGGGCAGTCAAACATAATTTGCCGCATACACCGATTGAGGTGCTGGGTATCGGAAGTGCTGCCTGTGAAGGAAATACACCGCATCTTGAAATCCGCGGTACAGAAGAAGCAATCCGCCAAGTTTATGATTTGACGGGTGTAAAGCCTGAAGAAATTGATTTGTTATATGCGAATGACTTTATCATTTCAAGTCAGCTGATTGCGGCGGAAGCCAGCGGTTATATGCCAAGAGGTGAAGGCTGGAAATATTTTGTTGAGGGCAGAACGGCCTACGATGGTGATAAACCAATCAATACCAATGGCGGACGTACCTCATTTGGACACGCTCATGCTGCCAGCGGTTTAGCCGATATTTATGAAGCTGTCCTGCAAATGCGCGGTTTAGCCGGTGAAAGACAAGTGAAGAAGCTCCCGAAGACGACATTGCTACGCGGCTTTGGCGGCGGTCAGAATCTGGCAGCCATCATTTTACGCACTGATGAGGCATTAAGAAAAGACGATCAGGCGGCTGTGGTAACAGATTCACCAATCAAATTAGAGATGGCGGTTAAGAAATATTATGAAGGTTTAGAAGCAGGAAAGATTTATGGCAGAAAATGCAAGGCCTGCGGACATATAGAATGGCCGCCTCATTATGCTTGCAACGAATGCGGCTGTGATGAAATGGAATGGGTTGAAATGTCAGGCAAAGGTACCATTGAGACTATTATTCTGCCGGCGATTCTTAATGCCAAACCTGAGAATGCGGATTTGATGCCATATGCATTAACCAGCGTCACTATGGATGGATCATCTCAGAATGCTATCGTCCAAGGGGTTACTAAAGAAAATGCCGAAGAATTATGGGCATTAATGCCAGTACCGGTAAAAGCCAAAATTATTGAAAGAGGCCAGCCAGGCAGTACGTACAAAACCGTTATTTTTGAATTAGATCAAGAAGAATTAGCGAAAAAGAAAGCGCAGCAGTAAGGAGGATACTATGACAAGAGAAGCGTTAGAAAATAAAGTGCTGGAGTGTGTAGCCGTTACCTTTCGTAAAACAATTGATGAGCTGTCAGTAAATACTGATTTTAAAGCTGATTTAGGCGGTGCATCGATTTTAATGGTAGGCTTAGCTTCATTGATTGAAAATGAGTTAGATGTTTTAATTCCGCTGCCTACGGTTGCGACCTGCAAAACCGTTAAAGATTTAGTGGATAAGGTAGAAGCAGAACTGTAAATATTAAGAAAGGTATCGTAGAGATGCCTTTCTTAAATTAAGGAGGCATTATGTCAGTTTTAGAAATACTAAATAATAAAGCAAAATTAAATCCGCAGAAGGTAGCATTTCCTGAAGGAACAAATGAAAAAATTATGCAGGCAGCCTATGAATGCGGAAAAGAAGGTACAATTATTCCCGTGCTGGTAGGCAATCGTGAAGAGCTAAAGCAGCTGGCAATTGAAAGAGGCTATGATGCTTCGGTATTTACCTTTGTCGATTTGCAGGATGAAGCTTATCAAAATGAACTCATTCAGAAATATGTTTCACTGCCCAATACTTTGTTGAAAGAGAAGGCACTTCGCCGCCGACTGTGCGATCCGTTAAACTTTGCCTTGGTGATGGAGGCCGTTGATGAGGCAGCGGCAACTTTTGCCGGTATTGATACTACAACCGGCGATGTGCTGTTTAGTGCTCAGCAAATTATTGGCATGAAGCCCGGAATATCAAATATTTCATCGATTGGATTATGTGACATACCGAATTATGAAGGCAGTGAGGGGTCATTGCTTGCTATTACTGACAGTGCTGTCGCAACCAATCCAACCGCTGAAGAATTAGCTAATATTGCTATTTCAGCGTGTGATACAATGGAAGCACTCTTGGATTGGGAACCGCGGTGTGCGATGATTTCTTATTCAACATTAGGTTCAGGACAAGGTGAATTGGTGGATAAGGTAGCTCAGGCGGTGAAGATTGCCAATGAAAAACGGCCTGATTTAGCCATCGACGGCGAGTTTCAGCTCGATGCTGCTATAAAGCCGGAAGTAGCAGCCAAGAAAGTAAAAAAGGCATCAAAGGTTGCAGGCAAGGCAAACATTCTTGTTTGGAGCAATTTAGATGTCGGCAATGTTGCGGTAAAATTAATTCAAACATTTGGCAAAGCCAATGCTTATGGGCCGATGCTGCAGGGCTTTAATAAGGTTGTCTGTGACTGTTCGCGCGGTGCACCAGTTGCTGAAATCAAAGGCAATATCGTGATTTCTGCATTGAGAGCGGCGGGGGCTAAACATCATGGCTAAGTATCGGGTTCTAACGATCAATCCTGGATCAACTTCTACTAAGGTGGCCGTATTTGATGATGAAACAGAAGTCTTTTCAAAAAATATTGTTCATGCTGCAGAAGATTTGGCGGCATTTACACAGCTGACGCAGCAGAAACCATATCGGGCGGCGTTGATTTTAGAAGCGCTTCAAGAGAATGGCATTGATTTGTCATCATTATCAGCGGTGGTCGGCCGCGGCGGCGGTTTGTTAGCGGTTGAAGGCGGTGTTTATATCATTGATGATCTTTTGCTGTCGCATGCTGAAAAGGGTGCTAATGGGGTTGTTCATCCAGCCCAATTGGGTTCCTTATTAGCGAATGATATCGCAAAGGAATATGGCATTCCGGCATATGTGGTGAATCCACCGGATACCGATGAGCTGACAGCTGTCGCAAGGCTTACCGGGATTAAGGGTGTTTACCGCAATGTTCATTTACATGCGTTAAATTTAAAAGAAACAGCGATTCGGCATGCTGCTGCCATGCATAAAAAGGTTGAAGAATGCAATTTTATTGTTTGCCATATTGGCGGTGGTGTTTCAGTTTCAGCTCATCGTTATGGAAAAATGATCGATGGCAATGATATTGTCGGCGGAGAAGGACCTATGGCACCGACACGCTGCGGGAATGTTCCTGCATCAGAAATCATCGATCTGTGTTTTTCAGGCATCAGCCAAAAAGAAGCCAAAGCACTTTGTACGAAAACTGGCGGGTTCGTAAGCCATCTTAATACAAGTGATGCCAGAGAGGTAGTCAGACTGGCCGAAGAAGGCAATCAATACGCGGTGCTTGTCTGGGATGCATTCAAATATCAAATCATTAAGGAAATTGGCGCTATGGCTGCCGTTTTACAAGGTAAAGCTGACGGTATTCTGCTTAGCGGCGGTATCGTTCATAGCCAAGAACTTGTTGAATCGATTCGTCAAAGCTGTTCATGGATTGCGCCTGTCAGCGCGTACCCGGGTGAATTTGAAATGGAAGCAATGGCGGCTGGTGCGATTCGGGTATTAAATGGGAGCGAAGCAGTGAAAACTTATAGCGGAAAACCTGTCTGGAATCCCAAGGAATTAGGGTTATGATCCTGTGATTTTGAGTCAATTTAATGTTCCATCAGCATCATTAAAAGCAGATATCAGTGTTTATGTTCTGCTTCCTGATTGCATCACTGCTGATATGGATACGATTTACTTATTGCATGGAGCGATGGAGGAGCCTTCTGTACTTTTATCAAAATCAACATTGAGTGAGCTGGCGGATCATTATCAGACAGCTGTCATACTGCCTGCTATGGGTAATGGCTTTTATGTCGATGCAGCCCATGAATTTCTATGCAATGAGCTGGTTAAGTATATCCAAAAAGAATACGCGCTCTCACTAAATCGTGAACATACGCTCATCGGCGGTAACAGCATGGGTGGTTACGGGGCATTATATAATGGTATGAAACGTCCTGATATTTTTGGCGCTGTATTCAGTTTGTCCGGTGCCTTAGATCTTTCTTATGGTATTACATTTGTACGCTATTTAGATGCAAAGCTGCCTGATTATTTAAACAAGCCCAAGGCACAGCTGATAAGCGAATATGGTCTAGTACCGCTTCTCTCCAATCAATCCAAACAGCAGTATTATTTAAGCTGTGGTAAGGATGACTTTTTGATTGATATAAACCGCAAGTTTGTTTCAATATTAAATCAAAATAACATCGCATATACTTATGTTGAAGAAGCGGGGAATCATGACTGGGATTATTGGCAAAAAGCATTGGTTAATGTATTTGAGTGGAATCGTTTGAGGGAAAGATATGTCAATTCTATATGATCAAACCATTAGAAATTAAAGTGGTTATTTTCTGCATATAAAAGAACGCACCGATCTTATAGTCAGTGCGTTTTTTCATTTGCTAATTCTTTTATCGCATTTTTAAGAAACGATGAATATGAATGATTACTGTACAGCCTGCCTGCGGTTTACTGCTTATTGTCAAGCCATAATTTTCTCCATAATACAACTTAATGCGCTGTTCAACATTATGTATGCCTACACCCTTAGTCTTTGCTGTCAGAATGGCTGGATCAAAGCCAACACCATCATCCTTTACCAACAGGTTGACTTCTTCATCAGTATATTCAGCACAGATTTCAATGTGACCGCTGCGTTCAGAATTTTTAATACCATGATCAATGCTGTTTTCAACAATTGGCTGTAAAGTAATTTTAGGTATAAGAATATCCTGAATTGCTTTATCTACTTTAATGGCGAAAGTCAGTTTTTCCCCATAGCGTTCCTGCTGAATCAATAAATACTGCTTTACATGTTCCAGCTCATCTTTCAATGAAACCAATTCTTTTCCATTGGCTAAAGAAAGCCGGAAAAAGGCAGCTAATGATTTTGTCAATGAGATTACTTTTTCATAATCCCTGAATTCTGCCATCCATATAATCGTATCTAATGTGTTATATAGAAAATGTGGATTAATCTGCGCAATCAGCGCACTGATTTCTGCTTCTTTTAAGCGTTCTTCATTTGCCGTTAATTCACGCATTAAGTTCTTAATCTTACGAATCATTAAATTATAGCTGTTCGTGAAAGCCTCTACTTCATAATAACTTCGATCCGGCAGCTGTATTTCAGAGAGCTGTTCAATCTCAAGCATACCCTTTTCCAGCTTTTTCATTGGAGAAGACAGACGGCCAAGAAAAGTTCGGCCAATCAGAACCACCACTAAGAAAATGATGATAATAATGAAAATTACATGTTCCATTAACTGACGCTTTAAGATACTTAACGTATTCATCGGCAGAACACCAACAAGTGTCCAATCTGTATGGTCTATCTTTGTCTGATGGATCAGCAGATTGTTTTTTTCATCGAAACAGCTGCCTTTAGAGAGCAGAGCCTGCAGCTCCTTTTGCTTCGAGAGATCTTTTATATAATCAGGATCTTTATGATAAACAAGCTGTCCATTTTGATTGATGATGTACACATAACCGCCGTCTCCCATTTCAACAGCCTGCAGATAATGGGCAATCACATGATAATCCATATCAATTAAAAGCACACCAAGATTATTCCCTTCAGCATCTTTAATCTCTGTGCTTGTTGAGATTACAATATCATTCATATCGGATGAGAATGACTGCATTCTTGCACCCGTAAGAATCGGCATCGTATTATGAATCGCGTTCTTATACCAATCTTCTTCCATCATATCCGCTGAGGTTGTCATGCCCATATCTTGTTCATTGGAAATGATTCTTCCATCCTTGGCGACAATGATCACTGAACGAATATAATCATCATGATTTAATATAGACTGAATGTAATTTTCTATATCGGACAAATCATCTGTCTGGTTTTGCAGATAAGCCTGCAATGCCAGATTTTCAGCAAATACTGATGCTTCAGCTTTTGTTTTATCAATATAGGTTTCAATATTCATACTGCTCATTTCTAATACATTTTGTGTAGATACGACACTTTCATTAATCAGCAGCTGGGAAACTGAATAATAGATTGGTATACTGATCAAAGCAATAATGAGTACCGCGGCACTAAAATAAAAAGCGTTTATTTGGAAATCAAAGCGATGAATCAGTTTTTTTAGCTTCTTCATTATAAAAGCCTGCCATTTCTGAATTCAGTCACAGTAACATGATATTTTCTTTTAAAGCAGGTGCTGAAATAATTAGCGTCTTTAATACCAACCACTTCCGCCACTTCATAATTTTTCATCTGGGTTGTCAGCATCAGCAGTCTTGCCTTTTCCAATCGCTGTTCCAATAGATAATCACGGAAGCTCATCCCAAAATATTGTTTGAAGATTGAACTTAGATAGCTGATGTTATAACCCATGTCAAAAGCGAGCTGCTGCAGGGAAAAGTCTTGATTTTCAAGGTTTTCACGGATAACATCCATCAGTTGATCTTTGATTGATTTGCTTCCTTGATGACTGAAAGCTCCCTGCAGCTTTTCGACTGTCCGCTCTAATTCATGGGCCTTTTTATTTTTCTGAAGATTTTCTGCCATATGCATCAGTAAAGCTTGAATATCATCCTTAGAGGCAGGCTTGAGAATGTAATCATCTACACCGATTTTTACCGCTTGGATGGCATAGTCAAGATAGTCGTAGCCAGTAATCAATGCAATCCTACATGCGGGATAGTTTTGTTTTACTATTTTTGAAAATTCGAGTCCATTCATTATCGGCATATTTATATCAGCTAATATTATATCAATCGGATGCTTTGCCATAAGCGCAAGGGCCATTTTGCCATTGTCAGCCTCATAGATGGTATCAATGCCGATCTGTCTTAGGTTGATTAATCTGGCAATTCCTTGACGGATGATTTTTTCATCATCTACTACAAGCAGTGTATACATTATGATCACCTTCATTCTCATTGTATAGCAAAAGGGTGCAGGAGACAATTGCTTCATTCCTACACCCATTAATTACTTAAACAGGACATTCAAATAGTCATAGCCTTCTTTTTTTAGATCTTTTTTAGGAATAAAACGGATTGACGCGCTATTAATACAATAACGCAGTCCGCCTTTATCCTTTGGCCCATCATCAAAGACATGGCCTAGGTGAATATCAGCTGCCCGGCTTCTAACTTCAGTTCGATTCATATTAAAGGAATTATCCTGCTGCTCAGTAATCACTTCATCGATGATCGGCTTGGTAAAGCTCGGCCATCCGCAGCCTGATTGAAATTTATCGGCTGATGAAAAGAGCGGTTCGCCGCTGACAATATCAACATAGATACCTTCTTCAAAGTTATCAGTATATTCATTAGTATAAGGTCTTTCGGTATCATTATTTTGCGTAACGGCATATTGTATAGGTGTTAATGTTTTTAATAATTCCTCTTTTGAAGGAATCGGATAATTTTCTGCCTTGATTTGTGAAGCCAAATCAACATTTTTTCTGTTCAGCTGTTCCTCTTCGATAAATTTACCAGCTTTACTTAAATCAATGTGGCAATAGCCATTAGGGTTTTTATCCAAATAATCTTGATGATATTCTTCCGCGGGATAATAGTTTTCTAATGGTTTCACTTCAGTGACGATTGGTTTGCTGTAATGTGTCTGCTGATCTTCAATAACCTGATCAATGATTATTTTGTCGTCATCATTAAGATAATAAATCCCGGTGCGGTATTGGGCGCCAAAATCATTTCCCTGACGATTTTCAAGGGTTGGATCAATGATTTTGAAATAACCCTTTAAAACCTCTTCGGTTGTGATTTTAGATTGATCATAAGAAATTTTAACGGTTTCTGCATGTCCGGTAGTTCCGGTACATACTTGCTGATAAGTCGGCTCTTCCGTAATCCCGTTCGCATAACCTACTTCCGTATCATAAATGCCAGGCAGCTGCTTCATAAAGGCTTCAACTCCCCAAAAACAGCCGCCGGCTAAATAAATGGTTCGCTTATCTTCTTCTTTTACATTCATTTTTGTTTCCTCCATCGTTTCATTTCTTTGGATGTCAGACGGAACAGCTTTTGCCGTGCAGCCGCTGACAATCAGCAGTAAGCAAATACTTAATCGGTTAAAAATAGTATAACTCTTTTTCATCACAATAACCTCCTTTTTGACTATTCAATCAAATCCATAAATGACGTAATCGCATCTTTATCCAGATGACCAGGCTGAACTTTAATCAAATTTCCGCCGGCATCGAAAAAGGCAGAAGTAGGGAAGCCGCGAACATTTAATGCTTCTGCCAGATTTCCATTTTCATCAAGCAATACCGGCAGCTGGTCCATTCCCAGTCCCTGAAACCAATCAATGAAAGCATCAGTATCTTTTTCACCATTCGCATTTGGCGTAACTATTGTTACGAATTCGAAATCATGATCTTCTAATGCTAAAGCTTGAACATCTTCTAAACCGCCAAGACAGATCGGACACCATGTTGCCCAAAATTTGATATAAACCTTTTTGCCTTGCAGATCACTCAGCATCACCTTTTGCTCATTGAGATCAAGCAAATCATACAATGCTGAATCTTCTGTGATATTCATCACTGCTGCCTTTTGACAGCCGGTTAAGGCAAGGCATGTAAGTGCTAATATAAATCGATATTTTTTCATAATTTTGCTCCTTAATAAAATAACGCGGCGAGTCGGTTAAACTGCCCGCTTAAAAAGATAAGACCCATTAAAATTAAAATTACACCGCCGATGATCTTAATGGTTTCCAGATGCCGGTTCAGAATTTTAAGTTTAATCAATAAGGTATCTGAAAACACAGCGAGAATCAAAAAAGGAATCAGCAGTCCCAATGCGTAAACCATCATCAAAAAGATACTGTAGGTCACTTTGCCCCCGGCGGCTGACAAGCTGAGAATAGCGCCTAGTATCGGGCCGATACAAGGTGTCCAGCCAAAACTGAAAGTCAAGCCTAATAAAAAAGTTTTTAAGTAAGTATTTTTGATTGCTGTCTTTAACTCAATTTTTCTTTCACGATAGAGCAATGGAAAGTGAATCAAACCCGTTTGATGCAGACCTAACAGAATGATGATAATACCCATGGCTGTGCGAAACCAGCGGCTGCTGATCCAAGAACCGAGGATACCGGCGCCAAAGCCCAGCAGGATGAAACAAGCCGATATGCCTAAAACAAACAATAAGCTCTTGATCATGATCTGCTTTTTTCGAAGTAAACCATCTTGAAGCATCAAACCGTCACTCGAAGCAAAAACGGAAAAATAAACGGGTAATAACGGTACGATGCAGGGTGAGAAAAAGGAGAATAATCCTGCCAAAAATACACTGCTTAGATATAGAACTTCAAATTGCATATCCCTTACCTCCTTGTATGACTTTATTATAGGCAGCAGCAGTCAGCATTGCTATCAAGCCGTTTTTGGTAAATCTTTAATTTCTTTAGGATATGATCAACGTTTTAGATTTTTGCATTCATCAGCATTTAATGATTCAGGTGCTTAATAATCAAATTTAGTAAGGAAGTAATAATTTATGAAAAAGGATTGAAGCCGTGGATCGATGGGCTGGCAATTTGTTGATATACATGAAATTATTTCAATGCTAAATCGTTGACTAAGCAAGATTTATTACTATAATAAAGACGGGTAAGCATTTCAGAAATGAATTAAATGGGAGATAATTTCAAGATGCGATAAATTATCAGCTGTCACCCATATTTACAGGTGATAGCTGATTTGTTATTGAATTACCGGCGGTGTTAACAAGGCCGTCATTTCTTTATACTAAGCAGTGAAATCAATAGGCTTGTCATTGCTTGGAACAATTATGCTGAATTAAAGGTTAGCATTCCAGTGAAGGCTTTAAGGTTCTGTGTGAAGTTGGATGAATAAGCGTGTTTTAACAAATAATAGCTATGAAACATGCTGTACAGATGCTGGCATGATCAGATCAATTCAAAGAAAAAGTTAATATACAAGAAGAAAGGGATTAGTGAGATGGAAAAAGAAAAGAAAGTAAGAGAGAAAAATAGACCAAGTTTGCTGGAAGCACTTTCGATGATAGTAGTTTTGTTAGGAATGATTATTTTAGCTGTTCAGGCAGATATTTCTATCATTCCAGCACTGGTGATTGCGATTGTATGGTCTATGGCGATTGCTGTTAAATGCGGTTATAGCTGGGATGAAATTATGAAACCGATTTTGGACCGTCAGCGCGGTGTTGTAGAAATCTTTTTGATTATCCTAGCAATTGGTATGTTTGTTGCCTCAATGATATATTCCGGCACCATTCCGACAATCATTTATTATTTAATCAATATCATTTCACCAAACTTAATGGTGGTTTTGTCCTTTATAATAACCGCGGTTGTATCATGCATCATCGGAACATCATGGGGTACAGCCGGCACGGTGGGGGTCGTTATGCTTTCAATTGCCCAAAGCATGGGAGTGCCGATGGCCATTGTGGCAGGCGCCGTTGCTTCTGGCTCACATGTCGGACAGATTCTCTCACCAATGAGTGATACTTCCAATGTATCAGCCAGTTTGGCAGATGTGGATACAGTAACGATGATTAAACGAATGGCGCACTATGCAATACCGGTGATCATTATCGCATCTGTTGTTTATGCGATTCTTGGTTTTGCCAATACTGCGGTTGGCGGCAATCTTGAATCGGCGGCACTGATCCGTCAGGAAATAGCAGCTGTTTTTAATGTTAATCCGTTGGTTATCCTGCCGATGGTATTTGTCTTCTTTCTGACATTTAAAAAGAAGCCGATCCTGATGACCTTAACCTTGACCTCACTGATTGGTTTGATTTTTGGCATGATTTTCAATGGCTTCTCTTTTGTGAATGGCTTGGACGCGTTATATAATGGCTTTAATTTAACCGGTACCGTGGGCATTGCGGAAAATGGCTTTAATGATATTTTCCTAAATCTAGTTAACCGCGGCGGCGCGATGAGTATGATCAATGCGGCATTGCTGGTTATTGTCGCTACGATGTATGGCACGATCTTACTTGAAACAAAGGCTATCGATGTTATTGCCGTATCAATCTTCGGTAAGGTAAAGAGCCGCCCAATGCTGGTTACTTCCTCAATCTTTGTTTCTGGATTAGTAGTGGCAATGACATCAAGCTCCTTTTTAGCAACCATGATGTCAAAAGATTTATTTATTGAAAAATTTGAAAAAGAGGGAATGGACAGCATGGATCTGGTATCAAGCTGCGCAACCGCAAGTACACAGTTCTTAACCTGCATTCCTTGGTGTGATACGGCAATCTTTCTGGCTGCGCTCAGCGGTGTTTCAACACTTGACGCACTGCCTTATAATGTATTTAGCTGGGGCTGTGCCGCAGCTGCTATCGGACTGTCAATCTTTGGCATCGGTTTTAAAAACGGCAAACGTTTCGTCGATCTGACACCGGTTAAAGCCAAAGTAACTGAATAAGTATTAAACAATAAAGAAAGTGTGAAAAAGATGAACAATTTTGATACGCCTTTGAATCGCAGAAATACAAATACTTGGAAGTGGGATGGGGAAGGCTTTGGGGTTGATTTTCCTATGGGTACGGCGGATACTGATTTCAAAATGCCATTTGAGGTGCAAAAAGCGCTGCATGACAAAATTGATCAGGGTATCTTATCTTACTGCGCAGATAAAAGCTATTTCTTAGAAGCTTTCGCAAACTACCAAAACCGCCATTATGGTCTTGGCATCGAACCTGAAGAAGTATTTCCAGGCACATCATTAATGGCTGTTTATAAGGTCTTGCTTGACGCGTTTACGGCGCCGGGTGACGGTGTGATCATTCAAACGCCAACCTTTGGACACTTATATAACGTACCTAAAAATAACGGCCGGATGATTTTTGAAAATCGTTTGCTGTATGATCGTAAAAAGGGTGAATGGACGATCAACTTCTCGCAATTAGAAGCAATGGTTGAAAACCCAAGAGTCAAAATGCTGGTTATATGTAATCCAGGCAATCCGACATCCCGTGGCTATACGCGTGAGGAAATGCAGCGGATGTATGAATTATGCAATGCTCATGATGTTCTTGTGTTGAGTGATGAGGTTCATTCTGATGTGTATTATGATGGCAGAAAGCACGTGTCAATATTAAGCGTTAGCGATGAAGCAAAGCATAACTGCATTCTTTTAACCAGCAGCGGTAAGGTATTTAGTATCCCCGGCTTAAAAACCGCAGTTACCGTCATCCCTAATCCGCGCTTAAAAGCACAATATGAGGCAGCCGCGATGAATGCCCGCGTTGAAATCATCGATCTAGCCTTGGTGGGAATGGCAGCCGGCCTCAATCTTTGTGATGATTATATCAGCGAGCTTCAGCAGTATTTACAGCGCAATAAAGATTATGCCGTCAAATTCTTTAAAGAAAACAGCATGGATATTGTTTTAACTAAACCGGAAGCCTCTTACTTATTCTGGCTGGACTTCAATGATTGGCATATGAATTGTGATCAGCTTGCGGAATTGCTTAGAAAATACAGCATTGTTTATTCATCAGGCTCAGAATTCGGCCCTGGCAATGAAGGCTTTATGCGCATGAATATTGCCTGTCATTATGAGCAGCTGCAGGGAATGTGCAAAGCGCTCAAAAAGTGCTATGAAGAAAATATTAAATAAGGTTGTTCAGACATTCTATAAACATAGGCTGGATGCATCAGAAAAATCAAACACTGACTGCCTCCTAAGCTGAATATATCCTTTAACCAGAGAATCCGGGTCACACGATCCGGATTTAATCATGTGAAGGGCATTATTGTGTTATTATTAATTTATAAGGTAAAACATGACGGCTGTCATAAAGCTTATCTGATTATGCGCTGATCAGGAAAGGGAAACTCAAAATGAAAATTGAAATTGGCACGGCTTTTCCACAATATTTTAAATCTGCATATCCTGAAGAATTTGTTTTGTTTTCACATCTTGAAACAACATCGGCGATTCCATCAGTTTTATTTGCCATCACTACTTGGAAAGCAAATGGTGAACCTAATGTCTGCTTTCATGCTTGGAGCTGTTTTCATGGCGATAGAACCGCCTTTTTTGCGGTGATGGGCGGCTTGTATCAAAAAACGCATACTTATGCGAATATTATGCGGGACAAATGCTTTTGTATCAACTTTCTGCCAATCCGTTATTATGATCAGCTGATTGCGACAATTAATCAAAATGAGGATGAAGCTGATGAATTTCAAGTTGGGAATTTTACTTTGGAACACGCTGAAACAATTCATGCACCAATTATTAAGGAAGCTTTTCTAAACATGGAATGTACTTTAAAAGAGGTAATGGATTTAAGCGGCGCTCAGATTACTGCTATGGTTGTCGGTCAAGTTCAGCATATATTCGTTGAGGAAGCATATGCAAGGGGCTATGATAAACGCTATGGACAGGACGGTTTCATGATGCTTGTGCCGGCGATGCAGGATTTGATCAGCGGTGAAGCAGGACAATCAGCGATTGCAACGGTAAAGATTGAACGTTTTGATTAAAAAAGCATTATTTGTTGTCACAATATAGCTTTCTTATTGTCTAATTATATGTAGGGTTGAAAAATATCGACAATAAGGAGGAAATTATGTTTCAAGAAATTTTATTAACCGCATTGCTGGGTATCGTTGTCGGGCTGATTGATATTCTGCCGATGATCAAAATGAAATTGGATAAATTTTCTATCAGTTCTGCTTTTGTATTCTATTTTGTTTTGCCTTTTGTGATCATTAATATCGATTTATATGGTATAGCATGGTGGCTTAAGGGCGGCATCATCGGATTGGCACTGGCTTTGCCGACCATCATTATGGTTATGAAGGAAGATAAAAAATCAGCGATTCCAATGGTTATTATGTCAGTGATTTTAGGGACGGTTATCAGTGCGGTTCATTACTTTATTATGTGAATTAAGAAGTCCAATCAGGACTTTTTATTATTATAGGAACTTTCGTTTTCAAGCATCAAAGGTCCAATGGCATGATTTGATTGATGAAGGAAATCATTTTTTTGATTTAGCAAAGCTTTATGATACACTGAGGATAGAGGAAAGGAGTTTGCTATGAAAATGCCTGATACGGATATCGATACAAATATGTTTGCGCCCTGTGGGATGAATTGCATGGTTTGTTATAAGCATTGTTATCATAAAAAGCCATGTGCCGGCTGTTTGAATCATGAACAAAATAAGCCTGAGCATTGCCGTAAATGTAAAATAAAAGACTGCGTCAGAGAGAGGGGTATTAGTTATTGCTATGAATGTGGAAAATATCCTTGTTTGCAGATAAAAAATTTGGAGCGGAGCTATCGTCAGCGTTATCAGACAAGTCTTTTAAGTAATAGTGAATTTGTGAGAATAAATGGTTTATCAGCATTTATGGCGTGGCAGAAACAGCTGTATTCATGCCCTAAATGCGGTGGTATTATTTCAATTCATGACAAAGAATGCAGTGAATGTCAAAAAAAATTGAAAATGGAGAAGACGTTGGTATGATAATATTAACCTTTGAAACACGGCAGGCATTCAGGGATTGGCTGTCAAAGCATCACTCTTCAGAAGCTGGTGTCTGGCTGCGGTTTGGTAAATCAGCGCAGATTAAAACATTAAAAGCGAGTGAAGCGCTGGAAGAAGCACTATGCTTTGGTTGGATTGACGGACAGATGAAAAGTCTTGATGAACATTCATACATAAAATATTTCGCCTTGCGCCGTAAAAACAGCAAATGGTCAGCTAAAAATAAAGCGTTGTGTGAGAAATTGATAAAAGAAGGTTTGATGAGTTCTTTTGGTTTTTTAAAGATAGAAGAAGCTAAACAAAACGGTCAATGGGATCAGGATCATGCGCCAATGCCCATCTCTGATGAACAGCTTGATGAAGTCGCAAAGCAGCTTAAAGAAAATACAGCGGCTTATCATAATTTTATTAAAATGCCGCAATCTGTTAAGAAAACGTATGCCCGAGCCTATTTTGACGCTAAAACGGAAGCTGGCAGGAAGCGCCGTCTTGAGTGGATGCTTGATCGGCTGGCAAAGAATTTGAAACCGATGTAGGTTTTGATATAAAAGAAGATATTTAAATAAGGTTGACAGGGTAGGAGAACCATGATAGTATCTATACATACCAACGGTATGTATATGGTTCGGAGGTGGAATATGGCTCGAAATAAATATCCCGAACAGACTGTTGAGAAAATCCTGGAAGTATCGCTGAAGCTCTTTTCTGAGAAAGGGTATGAAAAAACTACGATGCAGGATATTGTGAATGCACTCGGCATGTCTAAGGGAGCGATTTATCACCATTTTAAATCAAAGGAAGAACTGGTGGACGCGGTATCTACTTACAGCTTTATGAAGCGTAACAGCTTTGTGGATGTCTATGAGCTGAAGCATCTAAATGGCTTACAGAAGCTGCGCTGGGTATTGATGAATGAATTCTCCAACACTGAGAAGCAGGAGGTTGACCGCTTCACAGCCCCATTAGCCGTTGAACCAAATTTCATGATGAAAATGATTCAGGATACCATAACGCATAGTGTTCCTATGCTGATTCCAATGATTGAAGAATCCAAACAGGATGGCTCATCTCAGGTAGAGGATGTACAGATGACAGCTGAGATTTTCATGGTATTAGCCAATGTCTGGGCAAACCCGCTGTTTTGGGAGATGAGTGAAGAACAATTTGCTTATAAAGTTAAAACTATTGGTAAGATACTGGATACGCTAGGCTTACCGGTTATCGATGAAGAAGTAAAACAGACAATGATTGAATATTATAAGAATATACTGCCTAAATAGGGGCAGTTCAATTTTAATCAAATACATACCGACAGTCGGTATTTAAAGAAAGGGACTTTATGAATAAAAAACTATTCCACAAGGATTTTACGATGATGGTCATCGGTCAAATCATTTCTATTTTTGGCAATTCAATTTTACGCTTTGCGATCTCTTTATATGTTTTAGATCTTACTGGTTCTGCCAGTATCTTTGCCGGTATTCTGGCAATATCCATGCTGCCGACTATTTTATTATCACCGATTGGCGGCATGGTCTCTGACCGGCTAAGCCGTAAATATATCATGGTGATTTTAGACTTCGCCACGGCTTTGCTGATTTTGCTTTTTGTCTGCAGTCTGGGCAGCTCTTATATAGTAGTGGTGATAGCGGTATTTATGGTTTTGTTATCACTGATTCAATCCTTCTATCAGCCCTCGGTCCAAGCCAGCATTCCCTCAATTACGGATAAGGATAATCTGGTAGCTGCCAATAGTGTGGTCTATCAGATCAATGCGCTTGCTAATCTGTTAGGTCCCATTTTAGGCGGCTTGCTTTATGGCTTCTTTCCGATTCAGGTCATCGCCCTGCTCAGTGCTTTCTGTTTCTTCTGTTCGTCAATTCTTGAACTGTTTCTGCATATACCATATACCCGCCAGCCGCGCGCAGCCTCCATTTTTCGGACAGTAAAGGCAGATTTTAAAGAGGCAATCAGTTTTATTCTTCATGATAATCCAGCTATTTTTAAGCTCTTGATCCTGCTTTCCGGTTTGAATATGTTTCTGACTGCTATGCTGCAGGTCGGTTTGCCTTATATTATCAAGATTCAGCTAGGCTTAAGCTCACAGCTTTATGGTTTTGCGGAAAGCTCATTGGCTATCGGGATGATCGTTGGCAGCCTCTATGCAGCCAATAATGCCGGTAAACTTAAGATTCAAATCTCACATAAATACTTATTGCTGGGCAGTCTGGCAATGGTTCCTATCGGATTAGGCATCTTAACCGAGATTAACGCTTATCTGGCCTATGGGCTGATTGTATTGTCATTGCTGGCTGGCATGAGCTTCATTGCTGTATTTAATGTTATAGCGCAGGCCTTCATGCAGGAACAGACGCCAACTCATTTACTGGGTAAAGTAAGCAGCTATGTAATGACACTGACAATGTGTGCCATTCCTGCCGGTCAGGCATTATATGGTCTGTGTTTTGAATACTTCGCTTCACATTCCGCATGGATCGTACTCTTTGCCTGTTTAATGGCCGTGCTTTTATCGAACTATGCGAAAGGTGTACTGGCAGCTCAAAAGGAGGTGATCGCATGAACCCACTAAAGGAACAGCTGAATATCGCTCAGCAGCGAACTCAGAAAATTATTGAAAAGCAAAACAAGTATGTTCTATCATCAATGCCTAAGATAAAGCGTAAGAAAACACTGCAGATCAATTTAATTACCAATCTGCTGATACTGATTTTATGTCTGATTGGTCTAATAATATTTAAAGCATTCTGGCTGATTAGCTTACTTATAATCATTATTTTATCACTGGCGGTTAATTTTTATTTACTGAATAAATATCGTTAGGACTATGTTATAATAAATTCATAAAGCGAGGATTCAATATGTACCTTCTACGAGATAACAACTCAGTGCAGTTTCAAAACCGCCAGGCAGATTGCGCTGAGTTTGCGGATAACTAAACTTGCATTGGCGTGTCAACTGCACTGATTCTTTTAAATTATAAGAAAGGTGGAGTTACCAATGGATTTTACTGAATTAAAAAAACAATGGCTTGCTGAGGAACAGGCAAGCTTCAAGGGCTGGGATTTTTCACATATTAGAGGCAGATGGATGGATGAACAGCTGCCATGGGATTATGAACAATTACTGCGCCGCTATTTAAGCTGTGAACATCAGCTATTGGATATGGGAACCGGCGGCGGCGAGTTTCTGCTGTCGCTTAATCATCCATATTCACAATGCAGTGTCACAGAGGGTTATGAACCCAATGTGCAATTATGTAAAGAACGGCTTGAACCGTTAGGAATTACGGTGCGTAAGATTGAAAATCCGCTTCATATTCCTTATCCTGATGCTTCTTTTGATCTTGTTATTAACCGTCATGAGGCTTATGATTTTAAGGAAGTATACCGCATATTAAAGCCCGGCGGTACTTTTATTACACAGCAGGTCGGCGGCAAGAATGATGATGATTTAGTCGCAAAGCTTGGCTGTGTAAAAGAGCTTCCTGATCCTAAGACTTTTGATTTACAAAATGCGATGCACTTTGCGTTGCAGGCGTCATTCAATATTGAATTGGGCTATGAAGCATTTACCCCGATTGAATTTTATGATGTTGGTGCTTTTGTCTATTTTGCTCATATTATCGAATGGGAATTTGGCGGCTTTCAGGTTGAGTCACATTTTGATCAATTATGTACATTAGCTCAAGAGCTTGCGGAGCATGGCTGCATTCGCGGCAGCGAACATCGTTATCTGCTGGTCTTAAAGAAATAATGAATGAAAGGTACTTCACGGTACCTTTTTCTTTTCTGGTGCATTGTGTTTGACGTTTTTATGATGCCGCTTCTATAATGGGCTGAAAGGGATCTGTGTGATCAGCCGGTGAAATCATGACACAAAAGCAGCGTTATAATTTAAAGGAAGCCTATGGCATTCTTGTGGACGCAATCCGCGCCATGCCTAAATTGAAAAAGGAAGCATCCGCCGGTGTGCTGGATCAGGCGTTTAAAGAGCGAATTATGCTGGCTGTGACCGAAGTTAATGGCTGTGCGATGTGTTCTTATGCGCATACCCAGATGGCCTTAGAGGCTGGCTTAAGCAGTGAAGAAATCAGCGGACTGTTAACAGGCGTTATGCATCATGTCCCAGAGGATGAAGCGGCAGCTATTTTGTTTGCTCAGCATTATGCGGACAGTCGGGGCAAACCATCGCCTAAGGCACAGGTCATCATCTATCAGACATATGGAAAAGTCAAAGCGGATGCCATCATGCATGCGATTCATGTTATCATGGCAGGTAATGTTTACGGCATAGCCTTTGGTTCATTAAAGGGAAGAATCACCCATAAAGGAATTGACAGCCGCAGCTCGCTGGGCTATGAAATTACCCTGCTGCTTTCATTGATTTTCTATCTGCCGGTGGGCTTAGTTCACGCTTTATTAACCAGTAAAGCATCATAAACGGCTTATCGCTTCACATAATAAGTATCGAAACATAAAAGTCAGGCATATGAGTATTCAATAAGCAGCATCCGCGTTATCATAAAATTAAGAAAAGAGGACTTGAAAAATGGAAGCATTAACTAAAAACCACAGCTATACATTTACCATCTTCGGCGGTACCGGTGACTTAACTTATCGTAAGCTGCTGCCGGCTTTATATAATCTTTTTGTCTCTAAACAGCTGATTGCATTTCAAATCGTAATTATCGGCCGCCGCAATTATCAGCATGATGAGTATTGTGAAATCGCAAATGGCTGGATCAGACAATTTGTAAGACTGCCATATAATGATAACTCATTCAGAGAGTTTTGTGAGCACCTGTATTATTATCAGATGGATTTCACTCAGGAAGCGGCTTATGCAGATCTGCATGCCTTTTATTCAGCGCATAATATGCATGAACATATCTTTTACTTTGCCGTAGCGCCGCGTTTTTTTGAACTCATTGCCAAAGGTTTGACGCATGTGCCTGACGCAAGGCAGGGCCGGGTTGTCATTGAGAAGCCTTTCGGCAAGGATCTGGCCTCAGCCCGTGAATTAAATGCTCAGCTGGAAGCCTTTTTCGCACCGGATCAAATTTATCATATAGATCATTATCTCGGCAAAGAAATGGTGCGCAATATTCAGACAATTCGTTTCATGAATCCCATCTTTGCGAATATCTGGAATCATGATTATATCGAAAATATTCAAATCTCTGCAATGGAGGAAGTCGGTGTTGAAACCCGCGGCTCATATTATGATCAAAGCGGAGCATTAAAGGATATGGTACAAAATCATCTCTTTCAGATTCTAAGCATTGTAGCGATGGAACCTATGCGGGATAACAGCCGTGAAGAGATGCATCGCTGTCAGCTTGACGCGCTGAAGCATTTGCGGAAAGCATCCGCCTTAAAGCTGGAAGATACATTGATTCTCGCACAATATGACGGTTATTTGAAGGAGAAGGATGTAGCCGCTGATTCTAAGACTGAAACCTATGCCGCCTTACGTTTGTTTATCGATAATGAGCGCTGGCAGGGAACGCCTTTTTATATTCGTACCGGCAAGAAGCTTGATCGCAGGGAAATGGAAATCATCATTACTTTTAAACGGCCGCTGCCAACTGCTGATCCCAATATTCTGATCATCAAGATACAGCCAACTGAAGGGGTATATGTACGCTTTAATATTAAAAAACCGGGAAATAGCGAGGAGATCGTTCACGCCAGCATGGATTTCTGTCAAAGCTGTCAGGAAATCAACCGCATTAACACGCCTGAAGCCTATGAGCGATTATTAATGGCAGTAGCTTTAGGGGATGCTTCGTGGTTCTCACAATGGGATCAGATTGAAACAAGCTGGGAATATGTCGATCAGCTGAAACAGCGGGCTGTCAATGAGTTTCTGCCAATCCATGTGTATCAGCCTGGCAGTGAGGGGCCTGATGAAGCGGCTGCCTTGCTTGCCAAACAGGGTCATGAATGGTTTAATCAAGAATAGAAAGAACGGCTGCAATCGCGGCCGGTTTTCTTTTAGGCAGAAAATAATCACAGCTTTCAAGAAACCTTGGTTAATAGGATTGCATTTTTCACAGTCTTCGATATAATTAAGACGATAAAGAGGAAGATTCCATGGATAAAAAAACAATTTATATCACAGGCCACCGCCACCCAGATACCGATTCTATCGTATCGGCGATTGCCTATGCACAATTTAAGGAAAGAAAAGGATTTCATGCTGTTCCCTGCCGTTTAGGTGAGATGAATGCAGAGACAAAATATTTGCTGAATCGCTTTAATGTAGAAGCGCCGATGCTTTTTGAGGACGCCAGAGCGACGCTTGATGAAATTGAAATTGATGAACCCATCACTATTTCACCGATGACAACAATGATGGAAGCATTGCAGATGATGAGCGATCAGAATAAGCAGTCACTGAGTGTTGTAACCGATCAGGGGAAGCTGATGGGGATGGTGACAAAGTCAGACTTAGCGAATATCGGCTTGGGTGATACCGCCTTATCAATCCGTCTGCTGAAAGAAACACCGACTGAATTTATCGCAAAAACGATCAGCGGTCAGGTGCTGTATGATGATGAAGACCGTCATTTTAACGGAAAGGTAAGTATCATTGCCATCGCGGAAACAAGACTGCGCAATTATGAATTAAAGGATCGTATGGTAATTGTCGGCAATGATCAGGATGCTCAGATCACCGCGATTGCGAAAGGCGCGGGGATGTTGGTTGTTGTGTGGACGGATGAAGTTGCTGAGGAAGTATTGGAAATGGCAAAAATATCACATTGTCCAATTATCAAATCCGGACATGGAACAATGAATACAACACGTTATCTGTTCTTTGCACCGCCGGTAAAATTGATTATGAAAACCGATTTAATCAGCTTCAATATTAATGAATTTGTAGAAGAAGTCGGTAAGAAATTAATGAAGTCAAGATTTCGCTGCTATCCAGTGGTTGATGATGATAATCGTTTATGCGGCTATGTATCACGTTATCATATTTTAAATCAGCATAATAAGCAGGTAATTCTTGTTGATCACAATGAATATTCTCAATCGGTTAAATCTATTGAAAAAGCCGATTTGCTTGAAGTCATCGATCATCATCGGGTCAGTGATATCGCTACCCACCGGCCGATCTTTTTCCGCAACGAGATTATCGGCAGTACAGCAGCGATCATTACTTCCATCTATATGGAAAACCAGATGAATATACCTAAGCAGCTGGCCGGTTTATTGCTGGGGGCAATCCTATCCGATACATTGAAGTTCAAATCGCCGACAACAACGGAAAAGGATATGGGAATGGCCAAGGTTCTGGCGGAAATTGCTGAATTGGATATTGAACAGTTCGCTAAGGAAATGTTTAAGGTCAGCAGCAATATTATGGGCAAACCGGTCAATGAATTGCTGAATCAAGACATCAAGCAGTTTGATATTGACGGCAAGAAGGTTGCTATCGCTCAGGTCATTGCCTATCAGGTTTCAGAAGCCAGAGAGATTGAAAAAGAAATAGCAGAAGTAATGAATGAGTATGCGTCAGATAAGGAGCTCGATCTGCTGGTTCTGGCATTTACGAGTATTCTTGAAAATGGTTCAGTGTTTTATGCGGCGGGTGAGTTAGCAAAAGCGGTCAAGGAAGCATTCCCGGATCATGAGGGAGAGGAACACAGCTTCCAGGAGGATATTCTTTCCCGTAAGAATCAAATCGTGCCATTGCTTTCAAGAGCGATTATTAATTCTATCTAATCAAAGTGGGTCAGCGCCCGCTTTTTCTTATTTGAATACTCTGAATGGTATTTTAAATCGAAAAGTGTTAATATAAAATTATCAAAGGGCTGTTGGTTCAGCCTTGACAAAGGAGGCATCGATGATGAATGAACAATTAGTACGTATGCACACGGGCAAGGGATTTATCGCGGCGCTTGATCAAAGCGGCGGCAGTACCCCTAAGGCACTGAAATTGTATGGTATCGATGAATCACAGTATCATAATGATGATGAAATGTTTGATTTAGTTCATGAAATGCGGACTCGAATCATGACAAGTCCGGCTTTTACTTCTGAGCATATCCTTGCGGCAATTTTATTTGAAAATACGATGGATCGAAAAGTAGAGGGTGAATACACGGCGGATTATTTATGGCTTAAGAAAGGAATCCTGCCGATTCTGAAGGTGGATAAGGGGCTTGCTGAGCTGGCCCATGGTGTTCAGCTGATGAAGCCGATTCCTGATCTTGATGATTTGCTGAAGCGTGCCAAAGAAAGGCATATCTTCGGTACTAAAATGCGTTCAGTGATTAAACAGGCTGATGAAGAAGGAATCAAGGCTATCGTGGATCAGCAATTCGAAGTAGGACTGCGTATTTATGCGGCAGGCTTTGTACCGATTCTTGAACCTGAGGTTGATATTTTTGCTGCTGATAAGGAAAAGAGCGAAGCAATTTTGAAACGTGAAATTAAGCGTCATTTATCACTGTTAGAGGATGATGTCAGAGTGATGTTTAAGCTCTCTATCCCAAGTGCTGACGGTTTCTATTCTGATCTTATGGAGGATCAGCATGTTGTACGGGTTGTTGCCTTGTCCGGCGGTTACAGCCGTGATGAAGCAAATGAAAGGCTTTCCCGTAATCCAGGACTGATTGCCAGCTTCTCAAGAGCTTTGTCACAGGGCTTAAACGTTAACCAGACACCGGCTGAATTTGATCAGCTGCTTAAGACTTCTATTGATTCAATTTATCAAGCGAGTATCGCTTAATGTTTATGGACAGGTTCGCCTGTCCTTTTTCTTGAGCTGAATCTTGTCATTAGCTGGCTTTTATTGCCTAATGGCTTGAAAAAGCATGACGAAACTCTTATGATAGAATCATCTTTAATTATGATGAAAACATCAAAGGGGATTGCGATGAAAAAAATACAGCGTGGGATCATTATGGTTTTAACCATGATTTTGGTTTTGCTTTCAGGGCATGAAATACTGGCAGAAGATGTTGGTTATGTTTATGAAGATTTGAATGTAAAGGTAGAAATCAATGATAAAAGAGAATATCATGTGACTGAAACGATGGTTGTCGATTTTGAAAATGAAATGCATGGGATTATCCGTAATATTCCGTTAAAGAGTGATACGGAAAAGGTTCGAATCAAGAATATTGATGTATCCGGCATGCCTTTTTCAGTATCGGAAGAGCATGAAAATGCGGTTGTTCGTATTGGTGATCCAGATGTGACAGTAAGCGGTATACAGGAAATTACCCTGGAATATACGCTGACGCATTATCAGGATTATGATCATGAATATGATTATGCTTATGTGAATGTTTTGGGCACGGATTATGATGCTGAAATTAAACATTTTCATGCGGAGGTCATTTTCCCGTTTGCTGATGAATTGATCAATTATAAGGTAACCTCTGGCACCCGCGGCAGTACATGGAACAATTATGTCAATGAGATGATGGCGGATGACCGGCTGATGATCGAGGCCGATGATACGCTTCCCGCTAAGGTTGGTGTCACTGTGCAGATGCGTTTTACGGAAGGTGTTTTTTCATCAGCGCCTTCGTATCCATATCCTTATGTTTTAGAAAACAGTGACTGTCAGATTGAAATCGATAAGAACCAGGATCTGCATGTTACGCAGACCATTGATTATCAAACTGAGAACCGTTATCTCGGTATTTCAATTCCTTTTATCAGTGCCGGCTGGGATGCTTCAAATTATCGCATTGATGATTTTGAAGCTGTTGGTGACGGCGAGGTGAGAGTTTCTGGCAATGCGTTCAGACTTCAGCCTGAGAAGGAACAAGGCAGCGTTGTGGTAAGCTATATCATACATCCATATTATTTATTGGATCAAGATATATCCTTTGTATTGAATGATCCTGATGAGGATACACAGATTAAACATTTCACCCTTACTCTGACCATGCCGAGCATTCCTGAACTTAATGTCTATCTGCAGCGGTATGACGCCGCTACAAATACGGATCGCTATCAGATAACCCAAGCGGATAATACAATCATGCTTGAGACAACCCAGCCGATTGAAGCTGCGGAAATTTTTAAGCTCACTCTGCCGATCAATGCTGCCGATTATCAGCGTGATTCAGGCTTTTATCCAAGGCTGGCAGCGGGTTTAGGCGGTTTATTAGTGATGATTGTATGCGCGCTGCGCTTTCTTGTATATCGAAAGAAATCGCTGACGATACCAGTGAACTTCTATCCGCCGAAGGGAATGAACAGTGCGGAAGCGGGTTATGTCATCGATCTCAAGCTCAGTGACAGTGATGTTACTTCATTGATTTTTAACTGGGCAGACCGCGGATATTTAAAAATCCACTTTATTGACGGGGAATGCAGCTTTGAAAAAATCAAAAATGCCGATTCATTGATGGCTGACTATGAACAGCGCCTATTTAATGCGATGTTTCGATATAGTAGTGATGGCTTTGTTAGCCATGCCATGCTCAGAGCTTTTTATTATGATCTGAGAGATGCGAAAAAGAGCATTGAGAGAAAGTATACAAGAGATAAATCGCTGACATTAAAGAGTGCTGATGTTATGCGTAAGCTGTTTATAAATCTTTCACTTTTACCTTTGCTTATCTTTCTGCTTTTAAATAATTATGAAATATATCGAGATAGCTTTAATTTGGTTATCTTATGTGTAATGCTTGTGCCGATGCTTTTGGCTGCGAATAGAATGCTCACAATGTATTTCAGGCAAAAGGAAGGCCGTAATAATAAGGTATATCTTGGTTTTGGTTTCCTGATGGGACTGCTGCTGATTTATATTTGTATTTTGATAACAGAAGTATCGCTGAGTATAGAGCTTCTGATTAGTCTGTTTAGCTGCATGGCTCTTTTGATTATTGCCAGCGGCATTCATAAAAATAGTGAGTATCGCAATGAATTATTAGTTCCTTTGCTTGGTTTTAAGGAGTTTATTAAAGCAGCCGAAAAAGACCGATTAGAAATGCTGTTAGAGGAAGATCCGGAATACTATTATCATGTGCTTCCTTATGCGCAGGTGTTGCATGTTAGTAAGATTTGGATCAATAAATTTAAAGATCTGACCATTCCGCCGCCGACTTGGTATGTTGGTGAAGAAGCTTGGTCAGCAAAGGATTTCGATTTTATAGTTCATGACATTGAAAAAGAAATTGAGCTTGCTTCCAAAGCCAGAGCCCATAGCAGCTTTGATTCATCGAATGATTTTGGTTATTCAGGCGGTGACGGTGGTTTTTCATCGGGCGGCTCAAGCGGCGGCGGCAGCGGTGGCGGCGGCAGCCGTGGTTGGTAAGCGAATATAATAAAGAACAGCTGGCTTGATAATAAGCCGGCTGAAGCGATGAATATTAAAAAAGGCAGCTTGGACTGCCCTTTTGGTTATACTGGAAACTGAATACGAATCGTTAACATTTGTTTTTCACAGACAGCGTCAATCGTACCTTGCATCTGTTTTACCAGTTCTTTTGCGATGGATAGACCTAATCCCATTGAATCACCGCCGGTTTGTACTGTATAAAAGCGGTCAAAGAGCTGATTGATCATAACCGCATCCAAGATTTCGGTATGATTGGTGAAACTGATCACGCCGTTATCTGACAGGCTGATTAGTAAATCACCGCTGCTGTATTTTAAAGCATTGCCAAGAATATTTTCAATAACACGGCTGAGTGCTTGTTTATCGAGGCAGCGGGTAATTGGCTGCTTGGTGATGGTAATCTTTGGCGTTATTTGACGCTTTTTGAATGCCGCGTAATAGGAAGCTAAACATTCCTCTAAGAAGCGATTGAGATTTACGGCTTCAAGCTGGGGATGAGTGATTAACAGCGCCGTACCTGAGGTATAAGCAAACAGCTCTTCAATCAGCTGCTTTAGAACATCACAGCGGCCTTTGATGATTGCCAGCATCCGTTTATCTTCCTCACTCATTTCAGCTTGTTCAAGCAGATCGAGATAGCCGCACATGGCAGTTAAGGGTGTACGCAGATCATGAGAAATGTTTGTCACTGCCGCTTTAAGCTGCAGATCTCCCTGTTCATAATGATGTCTCAGCCTGCGAAGCTGTTTCAGCTCCGTGTTAATATCGGCTGCCAGCTGACGCATATGCGCATCATGGGTGGAAATCGTAATCAAGGTATTGGTATCCTGATTCAGCCGTTCATGAAAAGCCTGCTTGATTTCATCCGCTCCCTTTCGTATTAAAGTCAGGCGGATCAGCAGGTATATGATTATCAGAATGAGGATGCCAAACAGGCTTACGGTTACGATTTCCATAGTTTAATTAATGTCTTTCTTTTTAAGCAGGCCGATACCTGCCAGCGTGGTTGTAATCAGGATCGTCAGCGAGTATAGCGGCAGCCGCCATGGATGAGCGACGCCCATATTTGCCAGCTGAACTGCCTGACATGGGGGTACAAAATCATAAATAAATTCATAGACGGTTCGCTTTGCGCCTGTCAGATAGCGTGGATTAGGCACTGTTTTGCTTACACCTGGTTCATCGCCATTGTTAGTGAGCTCATAAGTTGCATAGGTTTCAGGCTGATTCAGCTGACTGTGTACATAGGTGGCGCCAATCAATAACACAAAGGCTCCCAATACACAGATAATCGCGCTCAGCGCTTTATTTTGACAAAGCATGGCAACCATCACGCAGCAGGCACTGCTGGCCGCGGCACACAGGATTGAACAGAAAATCAAAATCAGTATGATTCTAAGATCAACGGTAAAGAAACCAAGCAAAGGGATGCCTGCCAGGCAGTAACAAATAATAAAGCCAAGACACATTATCAGGCCGCAAAATAAGCAGACAATCAGATTAGACAGATAAATCGCTGAGCGGCTGTGTCCGATAATCAGTTTATTGCGGATTGTTCCATCACTATATTCAGTGCCGGTAAACAGCGAGCAGAATACAGCAAGCAGAATATTGACAAACAGCGGATAGGCAAAAAAGGTACTTTCCAATACAGCAGATGTGCCATAGGCCTGCATATTTCTAAACTGCATAAACGGTATGAGCAGTCCCAGCAGACACATGAATGTCAGACAAACCTGGAAACAGCGGTTTTTAATCATGCGGTGTAAATCGGCATTTAGTAATTTATTCATGCGACCCTCCTACAAGATTAATGAAATAGCTTTCTAAGCTTTCATCCTGTTCCTGAATGGATTGTACCTCACAATGCTGATCCGCAAGTTCCTGAATCAGATGGGTAATTGATGGCTTGCCATAGATTTCCGCCGTATTTTCGTTAATCAGCTTATAATTCAGCTTCATGCTGTCTAACACCCTAATTAATGCCTGAATATTATCAACCTCAAGCCGCAGGCATTGCCGTGACATCATTTCAAGCTGTTCAGCACTGATTTCCTTAACGATGCGGCCATTGTCAATAAAACCAAAATGGGTTGCTAATTTAGATAATTCATCAAGGATATGCGAAGAAATCAAAAGGGTGATCTGGCGGTTTTGATTCAGCTTTAAGATCAGTTCTCTGATTTGTATGATGCCTTGCGGATCAAGTCCATTGGTTGGCTCATCAAGCACTAAAAAATCAGGATCATTGACTAATGCGATGCCGATACCTAAACGCTGACGCATGCCCAATGAGAAATGTTTTGCTTTTTTATTTCCCGTCTGTTCGAGACCAATTAATTTTAATAGTTCATCAATACCATCAAAAGAAGGAAGACCAAGAATGCGGGCCTGCTGTTTCAAGTTTTCCTCAGCACTCATTTCCATATAAATAGAGGGTGTTTCAATAACCGCTCCCATACGTGCCCGCTGCTTGCTGATCGCTTTATCGTCATTAGCGGTGCCATAAATCGTGTAAGTGCCGCTGTCTGGCTCCTGTAAACCGCAGATTAAACGGATCAGCGTTGTTTTACCAGCCCCGTTTCTGCCGACAAAGCCATAAATGGCACCCTTAGGAATATGCATTGAGACATTATCCAGAGCTTTAAATTTTCCATAATGCTTGGACAATGACTCTGTCGTTAAAATAGTGTCCATATAATTCACTCCTTTTCTTTACACGGTACAGTTTATCAAAGAGAAGTTAAGCAGGCGGTAAAGAAAAGGGTTAAGATTTAGTAAAGAATCTAATCTTCTTTCATTTTAAAACCAATTCCCCAAACTGCTTCAATGTATTCCTCATTGCTGAACTCACGCAGCTTTCTTCTAAGATTGCTGATATGTACCTTTAAGGAGCTTTCCATGCAGTCATTCTCTTCGCCAATCCGATCTAAAATTGTTGATTTGGAATTGACCTGAGATGGGTGGGTCATCAAAAGCTTTAAGATTGCATATTCGGTTTTGGTTAAGCGCACCGGCTGATTTCTTATATGCACCTGATAGGTATGCGGATCAAGCGTCAAATCCTTAAAAACCAAGGCCGCGTTAGGGCCAGGCGGTTCATTTCTTAGCTGAACTGCAACGCGGGCTAACAGCTCGCGGGTATCAAAGGGTTTTGTCATGTAATCAGCGGCCCCCAGATATAATAATTCTACCTTATCATTAATATCCGCTTTGGCGCTCAATACAATTACGGGAATGGCTTTGATCTTAGCCAGGACAGCCTCCCCTGACATACCCGGCAGCATCAGATCAAGCAGAATCAGATCAGGTGTCATAGTATCTAAGAATAATAGGGCTTCGGTTCCTGAGTAACAGCGGTAAATCTGATAATTATTGCGGCTAAGCAGCTCCTGAAGCAGATCGCCAATATAGACATCATCATCAATAATCAGGATTTTTTTCATTTTTCAGCCCCGCTTTCTATACTCTTTATTGTAGTGAATTACCGATATAAAATCAACCAAGTGAACGCTGATTGCGATATTATGATACAATAGAGCTAACAATTACGAGGGGCCCTATGATAAAAAAATATATTGATACTGGCCGCGGCCGTGTCTATTACTGGCTGAATCAGCCTTCGGTTTATAAAACAACATTGATGCTGACACATGGCTTAACAGCTGATCATTCATTATTTGATCTGCAGCTTGACGCATTGAATGATATACGCATTATCACATGGGATATGCCGCTGCATGGCGAATCACGGCCGTATAATGATTTTTCATTTATTCATGCTGCCCAGGATATGAAACAAATTCTTGATCAGGAAGGGATTGATTCACTAGTTATGGCTGGTCAGTCAGCGGGCGGTTATGCGGTTCAGGTGTTTGCACACTTATACCCTCATCTTCTTAAGGGCTTTATCGCTATCGATTCTACGCCGCTTGGCAGTCATTATTATAAGCGTTCAGAAACTTTTTGGACTGATCATTATGATGCTTTTGCGGCCTTGCTGCCTTATCGCTGCTATTGCCGGCTGAGCGCAAATAATGCGGCTTTGCATAAAACAGCCAGAGAAGCTTTCTATGAATCATTGCTGCGCTTGGGAAAGGCGGATATGCTGAAGGCAGTACGCAGTGTCTACCGTGATTTTAAAAAATATGATGAGGTAAAATTTCAATGTCCGGTTCTGCTTTGTCTTGGTGATCATGATCAGGTTGGCTATGTGCCAAAATATAATCAGATGTGGAGTCAGGCAACAGGTTATCAACTTTGCATTATCCCAGATGCCGGCCATAATTCAAATTATGATAATGCGCCTTATTTTAATGAATTAATAATAAAATTTATCAATCAGCTGACGGCTGGACAGGAAAATGGAGAAGGTTATGGAAATTAATGTGAATGAAATGATTGAAATTAACGGGGTTAAACAATTTATCGCAGTACGTGCAAAGCATGCGGGCAATCCGCTGCTGCTGTATGTTCACGGCGGCCCGGGTGATGCGGCCTTGCCTTTAGTGCTGAAATACAATGGTGTGCTTGCTGAACATTATACACTGGTTGTCTGGGAACAGCGGGGAGCTGGTAAGTCTTATTATCCGTTTACTGAAGCAGTAACGATTGACACCTATGTGGAAGATCTTCAACTCCTGATTGAATATCTGCTAAAACGTTATCAGCAAAAGAAGCTGACCCTTGTAGGCCATTCATGGGGCAGTGTACTGGGGATGAAGATCGCTCTTATGGTTCCGCATCTTCTGCAATGTTATGTCGGCTGCGGTCAGGTAATTGATATGGCCGAAGGCTCAAAGCGGGCATGGGAATATGCGATGCAGGCTGCAGACCCTAAAACGAGAAAGCGATTGACAACGGTTGATCCATCATATCAGGGAACAAATTGGTTTAATGATTTAATGCTGGTCACTAAAACGGTGGTAAAGTATAAAGGGTCCTATTATGGTCATCAAAGCTATAATCCGATGATCAAGGATTTCATTTTTTCAAGTTCTTATTGTTTAAAGGATCTGATCAATCGGCAAAAGGGTTCCCTGCAAAGCATTCAAGCCTTATGGCCTGAATTAATGTCAGTAAGCTTTAAGGATATCCATGAACTGCAAGTAAAAATTGTATTGATAGAAGGAAAACATGATCATCATGTTGACAGTGGGCTGGCCGTTGATTTTTATAATCAGCTGACAAGTTTGAAGCAGCTTTATCTTTTTGAAAAAAGCTGTCACTTTCCGCAATGGAGTGATGCGGAGCAGTTTAATCAGATTATGATTTCATTGTTGTCTTAAAGGCGGATTGTTGTTTTTCTGATTTAGGTGTGCCATAATAAATACAGCGAAAGTGAGGAATAATATGCTTGAATTTAAATTTGATACTCAGCTTTTAATCGAAGGAAAAAATCTTTCAGAAGATGCAATTAATGATTATATAACGGAACATTTTAAAGGTGATTGTCTGCTGGCGGTAGGTGATGATGAATTAATCAAAATTCATTTTCATACCAATGAGCCATGGCAGGTGCTTGAATATGCGGCGTCTTTAGGTGAGATTTATGATGTCGTAATAGAAAATATGGAACGGCAGGCAAACGGTCAGCAAGGTTAAGTAAAGTCCTTTATGATTTATCATAGAGGATTTTTTATTATATAGGAAATTAAATGATTGTTCATCCTTTAAATGATGAATAAATATGATAAAATCAATAGTGATACATATTGATTACTAATAGGGAGCGATACGATGAAAAAACCAGTTATGATAGCATTTGATTATGGGCAGACAATTATTGATGAGCATCCGGTAGATTTTGTCAGGGGGACTGCCGAGGTTATGAAATATGCGGCGGTTAATAAGTTCAATAAAACACCTGAAGAAATTCAAAGCATATCGGCACAATTAAAAAAAGAACTCGGTAATTTTAAACCGGGTCTTGACTTCGGTGATTATGGTGAGATCAGTAATTTAGCTTTTCAGGCATTTTTGTATGAATCACAGGGTATTGAATTGTCAATTTCCTATGAAGAAGCTGAATTGATTTTCTGGGACAGCGCTGCCTGGGGGAAAGCGGCACCGGGGATTGAGGAATTGCTGGCATATCTTCATGATAATGGCATCAGAACCGCGGTTTTAAGTAATAATGCGTATGGACAGAAGGCACTGAGCAGCCGTATCAACCGCATTCTGCCAAATCATCATTTTGAATTTATCTTATCGACAAAGGACTATTTATTCCGTAAACCCAATCGGCATATCTATGAGCTGCTGCTGATGAAGGCTGATTTACAGGCGGATGATGTATGGTATGCGGGTGACAGCTTAATCAACGATGTCGATGGCAGCCGTAATGCCGGGCTAATGCCGATTTGGTATACCGGTGCCAGTGAAAAATGGGAGCAAACGGATAGGGAATGCCTGCATATTAAGCATTGGCATGACTTGATCGATTATTTAAAAGAACTGCAGTAGCAGTTTTTTTTGTATAGTACACTTGACATTTTATGTAAAGTAAACTATACTATCAATGTAAAGTTAACTATACTTGAAAGGGTGTGATTGCTTGCAGACACGAATACAGGAATTGCGTAAAGCAAAGAAGGTAACACAGAGTGAGTTGGCTGATGCGGTTAATGTGACCCGTCAGACAATTATATCGCTGGAAAATGGCAAATATAAAGCATCGCTGATCCTTGCACATAAACTAGCTCAATTTTTTGGTATAACGATCGAGGAAATCTTTATCTTTGATTTAAAGGAGGAAAATCTATGAAAGGAATCTTATGTGCCACAAAAGCAGTGACGAATGAGGAGTATCGTCAGGAGTTGGCTAAGAAACGTATTTATTATGTGCTGATAATTATGGTTGGTGTCATTACCTTGGCAATCACTTATTTCGCATCAGCTAATGGCATTGAATTCAATGAGCATCTGCATGGTACATTTGCGGGCATGGGGACTGGTTTAATTTTGGCTGGGGTTGTGCTGATTATTAAGACACAGATGACCTTAAGCAGTGAGGAGAAGCTGAAAGCGGCCCGTTTGAATAATTCTGATGAACGCAATATGGAAATCAGCAGCCGTGCTTTCCGCAGTGCAGCATTGATAATGATTATCTCATTTTATGTGACAGCCCTGATTGGCAGTATCATGATTGATGAACGTCTGATTCAGTTATTGTTGTTGAATATGAGCGTGTTATTAGCGGGTTATATTCTCTCATATAACTATTATAAACGTAAATTATAGACCGTCTGACGGTCTTTTTATTTGGGTGTATTCATATAGTAAAGCAGGGTGAAGCTTATGAAACAAATGAAACTATTAATCATCTGCGTGGTGGCTGCGGCTTGCTTTTTTATCAGTGAGCATTTTGTTGCGGCCGTTCAGGATGTGATTTACGCACCGTTATCAGGAGCGGTGATTGTTTTGGATGCCGGTCATGGCGGTAAGGATGAGGGGGCGATGGCTGAGGGGGTTACTGAAAAAGCCATTAATATGGCTATTGTCACAAAGCTGCAGGCGCTGTTTGAAGACGCGGGGGCTACGGTTGTATTAACACGTAAGGATGAAAATGATCTCTCCTCGCCAACAGCAGCCAATCATAAGCGTGAGGATATGAAGAACCGTATTGATATTATCAATGATGAAAAGAATGATTTGCTGCTTAGCATCCATCTGAATAGTTATAGTGATTCTTCAGTGAAAGGAGCGCAGACCTTTTATCCAAAGGATAGCTTATCCAGTGAATTATTGGCAAGCTGTATTCAGGTACAATTTTTAGCGATTGACAGCCGGATGTCGCCTAAACCGGGTGATTATTATTTATTGAATAATTCCCGGATTCCCGCAGTATTAATTGAGTGCGGTTTTCTCTCCAATGCTCAGGAAAGGGAACAGCTTTCGCAAGCAGATTATCAAGATAAGGTGGCTAATCTGATTTTCGCGGGTACGCTGAATTACTTTAAGGAATTGAGTTATGAATAAAGCTGGTTCGCCGGCTTTTTGCATAATAAAAAAACGCCCATAAACAGGCGCTTATTTGTATAATGGTGGAGCTTAGGGGGATCGAACCCCTGACCTCCTGATTGCGAACCAGGCGCTCTACCATCTGAGCTAAAACCCCATTACTTTTACAATTATAGCACTAATCGTAAAAAAGAAAAGGGGTATTTTATTTTTTGCATCATGATTCATGAATTACTTTATATTGCAATCTGAGATATGAATCTTCAAGTACGGTGCAGGCTTCAAGCTTCAGCACGCCAAGCTGATCCAATTGCTCGGGATCATGAATGGCTTCACCGTCAATCAAGGTTGCGACATTCTTGCCGCCGACTAAAACCGGGGCGATGACCAGATCAATCTGATCCAGCAAATGTTCTCTTAAGAATAAACCGTTCAAAGTACCGCCGGATTGAATCGTAATGCGTTCAATCTGATAATTGACAGCTAAGCAATCCATTAACTTCGGCAGATCGAGGACTGGCTGTGAAATAATATGCAGATTGCTGATGGATAAATCATAGGCTGGGTGCTTGGGATTGGTTGTGACAAGGATCAGCTGTTTCAGTTTTTGGCATAAGGCCTTGACGCCATGGGCGTTCAGATGCGGCTGATTATCAATGATGACGAAGGACACCGGTGTCTTGGCAAGATCCAGCGCTGCTTCATTCATGCCGATTTTCGCCATTACCCGCCCGGTATTCAGTGACCAGAGATCCTGACATTGTTCGATTTCATAATACTGATGCAGACCTTCACGAACCCCTTTAACTTTAGGAAAATCACGATCTACGTCAAGATGGTCATTATCACCGGTGCATATTTTACCATCGGCTGACATCAGCATAAATAATGTACAAAAAGGTTTTTTCATTTTATATGTTCCTGCTTTCTTTAATTGCTACCCATATTTCAAAGGGATAAGCGGATTGATCCATTTGCTTATCAGGGTAGATTTCTAAATCGTAATTGCCCAGCGGCTCAAAATTGCTGGCTGGAAAATAATCGGTATATATTTGATGCCACGCTTGCTGGATCACTTGCGGAAGCCGGCCGCTGCCCTTAAAACAAAGCCAGGTACACGCTGGGATTTCAATGCTTGCTGAATGAATGGGGCAAGTATTACTGGCGGTGCCTATCAGATAATTTAAATGACTCTGATCGGCTGCTAAGCAGCAGGCAGCAATTCCTTTGAAGAGGGCATCGGCGCTTGAATCGATCAGCGTTTGAAGCGTCTGATCCTTTTGGCATTGCTTCCAAAATTGAGGGATATCATCACGGTAGATGGATTCTGAAATCGGAAAACGGCAGCTTGTGCCAATAAGTGTGAAGCCAGGCAGCTGACGTTTGCTGACATGAAATGCAAGCGGTGCGGTGCTATGGCTGACAATGATTCGCGCAAAGCGTTTGGCAGGCTGTTTTTGCTGTCTGATTTCAGAGGGGGACGCGCCGTGAAAACGGTGAAATGCCTTCGTAAAGCTTTCCGGTGTTTCATAACCGTATTTATAAGCCAGCTCAGTAATTCGAAGATCACTGTTTAATAGCTCTGCGGCTGCGATGCTCATGCGGCGGCAGCGGATATATTCACCGAGTGAAACTTCACAGACAGCTGAAAATAAGCGTTGGAAATAAAATTCAGAATAACCGCTCTGTTTTGCCAGATCACTGATTGACAAGGCATCTGCCAAATGATCCTCAATATAGCACACGGCGTTTTCAATTGCGGATAATGTACTCATTTTTTGCTTCCTTTCTTCATCATTATAACAAAGTCAAAATCTTTCTGCCTGTCTGTTTCTGCGCAATGCAAGCAAACTTTTTTAGTATATAAAAAAACACTTGCGAACAAGTGTTTATCTTTTAATTGGTGGAGCTTAACGGGATCGAACCGTTGACCTCCTGCGTGCAAGGCAGGCGCTCTCCCAGCTGAGCTAAAACCCCATGTATATTAAATTCGATGGTGGGCCTGAATGGACTCGAACCAACGACCTCACCCTTATCAGGGGTGCGCTCTAACCACCTGAGCTACAGGCCCATACTCATCGAATGCTTGTATATATTACCATGGAGATTTATGATTGTCAACAATAAAATTAAAAAAATCTAAAAAAAATCAGTTTATATTAAATGCCGTTTCATGAACGCGCAAGTATGCAGGACAGCATCATCTAAACCCTTGCCTGCCAGCAGCTGACGGCTGTCTTTAATCAGCAGATAAGCGGCATCATGACTTGAATTGACAAGCGTTTTAGCATGATTGCGGCTGTCAGCACTATCTTCACTCGCATTAACGCATAGCAGGGAACCCTCACTTAAAGCCGTCGGTTCAGCTATATCCAGATTCCATAAGCAGCGGGCAAGGGGAGCGTGTTTGCCGCTTACAGCCATCGCTTCCCGGCAGCCTTTGCCGATACCGATTACACCCATCTGTTTCTGATTGACATGCAGTAAGTATTTAAGCTGCCGCATGGCCGATTGGGCAATATCTAAGCGCTGTTCGTCACTGAGATCGGCTGTTAATGGATAACGCAGACTGATAATGCCTTTAGAAGCCAGAGCCTCAGCAATTTTACGGCTGTTTTCCTGCGGATAATCAGCATCGGTAAGAATCAGCACATAAGGATATGTGCGCAGCCGTTTCATATTGACCGGCATGGAAAGCACGGCAGGAATCACTGTACGTTCATGCTGGAAATTAAGCTTTCTTTCATTAGATGTTTTTAATTTAGCCTTTGTCACATGGCAGCCCACATGATAGGCACAATAAACCGCACCGCCTAAAGCAAGCACACTGCCAGCTTTTTTCAATCGCTTGATCTGTTTCTTAAAAAACATTCTATTCACCTATCTTTCTGATAATTAATTCATTCAGCGGCCGCTTTGGTACATGATGACAGCCATTTTCATCCCGATAATATTTGATATCATCAGCACTTTCTTCAAGTATGACTGTTTCAGCCGGCTTGCCAAGGGCAATCACAAAAGCAATCTCATAGCGTTCAGCATCAATTGCCAGAGCTTCCATCAGCGCCTGACGTTTACAGCTGCCGATAATACAGCCGCCATAACCCATCTCAACCGCCGTTAATAGGATGGACTGTGCTGCGATGCCCTCACTGTGCTGACTTTGTTTCTTTAAGGTTTTATCAAATAAAAGCATGATATAAGCACTCGGCTGTTCATTTTCCGCCGGTCCCTGCCAATCGGTAAGATAGCCGGCCCAGACACAATTTTCAGTAATCAATTTACAAGTCTTGGAATCGTTAATCAGAATATACTTGGTTGACTGAATATTCATTCCATATCCTGACAGTCTTGCCGCCTCACACATTTCACTTAGTTCATCCATTGTCACATGTACCGTTGGATCAAACCGCCGATAGCTTCGATTCTTTATAATTAAATCTTTCAGCATGATGCCTCTCCCTTCCATTGTTCCAGCAATGCCTGCTGAATGGCAATAATTGTTTTGCTGTCTTTAATGATTCCCTGCTGAATCATTTGATAGGCTTCATTAGGATCAATCAGCATGACTTCAATGCATTCATCTTCATCCATCGCTTTAGGATGCGGCAGCTTATATAATTGCTGGGCTAAAAAGATATGCAGTTCTTCTCCGCAGAAGCCAGGTGTAGGATAAAAAGAGATTATTTTTTTAATTTGTTTAGCCCCATAGCCAGTTTCTTCTTCCAGCTCTCTTAACGCGCAAAGCTTAAGATCTTCGCCTAATTCAATCTTGCCGGCTGGAATTTCAATAGTTTCCTCACCGACAACATAGCGATATTGCTTGACCAGCAGCAGCTTCTTTTCAATAAAGGCCAGAATCGCTACACCGCCGTTGGCATAAACACATTCCCGAACTGCCGTTATACCGTTATCGGTCTTTACCTCATCCTTTGTGACACGAATGACTTTACCGTTAAAAATAGCTGTGCTCTTGATTTTAGTTTCCAATTTATCCCTTCTTCCTTTGGTTCTATTATACTACGAATTCATGCTTTCTTAACATAAAGGGAAGTAAAACATCTTGCCTTTCGGAAGGCTTTACGATATATTAACGGTATTGCAGAGGTGGTTTATGAAAAAATTTATGACAAAATATTTTGGTGACCGGCATTTCTACAAAGAAGTGCTGATTGTCGCTGTTCCCTTAATGCTGCAAAGCCTGATTACCACATCGATCAATTTGGTAGATAATTTGATGGTGGGACAGCTGGGTGATGCGGCCATCGGCGGTGTCGCGGCGGTTAACCGATTCTATATGATTGGGATGTTTGGTACCAATGGCATGATTACCGCGGCGGGTATTTTTATCGCTCAGTTTTTCGGCGCGCGGGATAAGGAGCATATGCAGCAGTCTTTCCGCTTTTCCATTCTTTCCGCTTATGCGATTACGCTGCCGATCTTCATGCTAGCCTACGTGTTTCCTGAGCAAATCGTTGGCTTCTTCACTAATGAACCAGAGGTTATTGCGCTGGGGCTAGATTATGTGAAAATGGCCTGTTTCTCTTTTCTGCCGACCGGCCTGTCATTGGCGATTACCGGCGCCCTGCGGTCAGTCGGTGAATCAAGGCTGCCGCTTTATGTCAGCATCGCAACCGTATTTACGAATACCTTTTTAAATTACTGCCTGATTTTCGGTAATTTTGGTTTTCCGATGCTGGGCGTTGTGGGAGCGGCCATCGCGACATTAATCGCTCGTTTAGTTGAAATGTCATTGCTGTTATTCATTGTTTATCATTTCGATTTTGATTTCACGACTAAAATTAAAGAGCTGTTTCATATCAGCGGCGCATTGGCGAAGCGCATCGCAATCAAGGCAGCCCCGCTGGCATTAAATGAAGTGCTTTGGGCATCTGGAATGGCTACGATCTTTAAGCTGTACGGCACGCGCGGCCCTGAGGTACTGTCAGGCTACTCTGTGGCTAATACAACCACCGATTTGTTTTTTACGCTTTTTCAAGGCATGGCAATTGCTACCACCGTCATGGTATCGCAGCGGCTGGGGGCAAATAAGCTCAAGGAGGCGAGAGTCAACGGCTACAAGATGGTCGGTACCGCTACTTCTATTGCTTTGGCTGTCAGCGTCCTGATGTTTGGTTCAGCGTTTTTAGTGCCTAAGCTTTACTCAATCAGTGAAGAAGCGCTCAATGTAGCCCGCATGCAGATAATCATTCAATCTTTCTGTTTCTGGATCTATACGATGAATTGTCAAAACTATTTTATCTTAAGAGCCGGCGGCGATACGAAAAACACCTTGATTACAGACAGCTGTTTTATGTGGCTTGTGAATATCCCTTTATTGGCAATTCTGGCCTATTTCACAAATCTCAATATCTTCTGGATGTATCTGATCGGCCAGTCGACAGACCTGCTGAAACTATGTGTATCGACTCATCTGGTACGAAAGGAAAAATGGGTTGTTAACCTGGCTCAGCATCCGGAAGCGGAAGTTATTTCATCGACATAAAGAAAATTTAAAAAGCTCTTGAAACAAAACATGGACTATGCTATTATAATTAAGCAAGTTGCCTAAATAGCTCAGTAGGTAGAGCATTCGGCTGTTAACCGAACGGTCACAGGTTCGAGTCCTGTTTTAGGCGCCATGTAAAGAAATATCGGATTTCTAAGTAATTAGAAGTCCGATTTTTTTTCTTGCTAAATAGAAATTGCTCCCTCATGGAATGACAAGGGAGCTTTTATTAACGAAATATTCTTTATTAAATGTTTAATCAATATGTACTTCACTGGCCGCATGGTTTGCCTGCCAGGCACTTGCCCACTGTTCAAATTCATCAACGGGAAGGGGTTTAGAATATACATATCCCTGTATGAAATCACAGTGAAGCTGCTTCAGATAGTCTGCCTGCTGAATGTCTTCAATGCCTTCCGCAACAATTGCAACATGAAGTTTTTTTGCAAGATCAATCAGACAGCCAATGACATCTTTAGCTTTCTTATTTTCTATATCCAAGAAAAAGATTCGGTCAAGCTTTAAAGCATCAACTTCGAATTCTTTTAATAAACCTAAGGAAGAGTAGCCTGAACCAAAATCATCTAAAGAGCATTTGAACCCAAGCTCATGCATCTTTAAGATACCGTTTTTGACAAGATGTATTTGATCCGGATTCAAAAAGATTGATTCTGTTAATTCAAATTCAAGAAAATTACGGGGTATCTGATATTTTTCGGCTATTGCGTCAAATGTGTACAAGAAATCAGTTTCATAAAAATGCTGCCTGGACAGGTTAACGGAAATGGGAATCAGCTCTTTCCCCTGAAGAATCCATTTCCTCATTATGATACAAACCTGTTCAAACATATATAAATCCAATTGACGAATTTTGCCATTACGTTCAAACAGCGGCATGAATTCAGCGGGGGAGAGCAGTCCCGCTTGAGGTATTTGCCAACGTATGAGCGCTTCCGCACCGCCAAGCTGCTGCTTTGCCAGATTGATTTTGGGCTGCAGATAAACGAGAAAATCATGGTTCTTGATAGCTTTATCAAAAAGCAGATTCAATTCCTGTTCATGGTTCATCTGTTTCAATATCACGGCATCATAAAAGGCACATTCTGCACCTTGATTAAATTTACAGGCGGCATGGGCTCGGGCCTGTATGATCTCAACGGGCAGCGCTGGATCGTCAATTACGCAGACCCCGATTTCAAGTTTAATATAAGATTGGATATAAGCGGGCATCATTGATAAGAGGGTTTTAGTAAGATGATGTAATCTGGCATGAATAAGCGCCTGATTTCCTTCATGAAAGAATAAATAGAATTGATCACCGTTAACACGCGCTGTAAATTCATCATCGCTGATTGTCTGATTCAAACCATGACTGATTTGTTTCAGTATTTCATTGCCGGTATTTATGCTGAAATTTTCATTAATCAGTCTGAAATTCTGCATATGAATGAAAATGACCGCACAGCTGTCTGGCTGAATCGCTGCTGCCGCATGCTTATAAGCCATGGCAAAGCCGGTTTCATTCAGACCGCCGGTCAAAGTATCAGTGATCGTATATTTCTCAAGCTGTTTTTGGTGTGCGTATTTAAACAGGATACTAAAGATCATTTGGTTAATAAGTATACAGCTAACATAAGCAATCAGCAGCATCATGGGTAAGGATTGCCAATTCATAAGATAAATCAACAAAAATAAGGCAGCTGTGAGTAATGTTAAACTGATGATTGAAGTTAATACATATTTTTGAACCGGTGATTTCCAATTATTCATATCAACAACTCCCAATTTATACTATCAGCATTATGACCTTCAAACAAGATTAAATCTGTGTACATAAGCATATAGTAATTGATTTTTAAGCTGATTAACAGTATAATGACAGGCTGAAAGAGGGGATAGCAATGCATGAAAAACAGACACTGCATGATTATGTATATCATCATCTGCGTGAACAAATCATATCCGGACAGCGTCCTTATGGAACCAAGCTGCCTTCAATGAGCCAGTTATGTGAATTTTATCATGTTGGCATCCGTACCGTCCGCGATGTTTTAAGCCGTTTAAAAAATGAAGGGTATATCGTCAGTGAGGAACGTAAAGCCGCAGTTGTGATTTATTGTCAAAACGATCCCCTGCATCAGGAAACTGCCGTGCATACCATTTTAGCGAATCAGGATAATATCCGCGAGGTTTATCAGACACTGGCTGTTGTGATACCGCGGCTGCTGGCTTTTTCGGTGCAGTTTTATGATGATGAGGATTTAAAAGCACTGATATACAAATTGACAAGGCTTAAAAATAAATCCATCGAGGCACGGACTCAGATATGTTCATATGAATTCTATCGGCTGCTGGATCGTTCGCATAATCTTTTATCACGTGATTTATTTGCCAGCTTGGAAATATTTACTTATATTACTTTTTTTCGTAATCAGCCGCATTTTTTAGATTACATTCTTAAGCATAACGCATTTCATAATATCGGCTGGGTATTAGCGCCGATTGCAAAGAAGGATCAGGCAGTAATCATTGAACGCAGTCAAACAATGTTTGATTCAGTGGCGGCCGCTATTAATGACTCGATGATCGATTTAAAGATTGAAAATGATGAACATCAAGGTCAGACTAAGCTCTATCAATGGTCTGCCAACCGCGGCCGTGATCAGTATTATACAAGCATCGTCCGTGATTTGATTGATAAGATCGGTACTGGATATTATAAGGAAAATAACTATCTGCCGCCGGAAGCAGAACTGGCCAAGCTCTACGGCGTTTCAGTCGCCACGATCCGCAGTGCTTTAAAAGTGCTCAATGAATTAGGTTTTGCGAAAACGATGAATGTGAAGGGAACTAAGGTGATTCTTCAAGACACGGCAGATACTTATCGCTGTATGCAGCATCACACGTATCGCCGTGATACTCTGCTTTATCTGAGCGGTCTGCAGCTCATGGCAATCTTGATTAAACCGGCGGCCAGACTCGCATGGGATCAGATTGACGCGAAGACAAAGGCAGCATTGAGTCAGCAAGTGAAGCAAGGGAGAGCGATACCCTTGGCTTTGATTAGCGAATGTGTCATTGCCCATCAGCCGCTGCAGCCTTTAAAAGAAATACTGCGGCAGGTGAGTCAGCTGCTGCATTGGGGCTATTATTATTCATTCTTCGCTCAGGGCCCGGCAAGCGAGCAGACACTTGCCTCACGAAGCTGGCTGGCGATTGAGGCACTGCAGGAAAAGGATGCTCAGCAATTTGCTGAAGCATTGGCAGACTGTTACTGCCATGTCCTTGATTATGTGCGTGATGCTCTTGTTAAGTGCGGGTTAGCGGCCGCCGCGGCATTAATTACACCTGATTGCAGCTTTTATTAAGATAGAAAAAACGTTCCGGGTTAGAACGTTTTATTTAACAAACATAATTTTACTGCCGTTTTTAATACAATCAAGCAAAGCCATATAATCTTCATGAAGCTCACCGATTACATTAACCCGATCATCCTGCGGATAGTCATCAATAGGGATCATGATTTCACCGGAATAACGCTGATAGCGTTCATTGTCCATGACAATAGACCCGCGCTTGCGGTAAATACAGTTATCCGGCTTAATTTTTTCACCGGCAGCGGCATAGCCTCGTGATTCCGCGAGTCTTTTTAATCCCTTTGGACTGTCTGAACGGATGGTGAAGGTCTGATTGTAATATTGTTCATAACCATGATGCAGATGGCAGGGCAATGAAATGATTCCCTCGCTGTTAAATTTGGAAATCCGCTCAAAGCTAATTGAATCAATCAGTGAATCACCGACTAAAATATTTTCAATGCCATGATTTAAACATAGATCAAGGTAATTCACATAAGGATTTTGATGACGGTGCTTTTCAAGTGTCACCAAGCCCTCATACAGCGGCCCGCGCAGCACTTCATTCCCATTGATAAAAGCCATAATCTTGGCATGATGTGCCAGCAGCATCGCGTTCATGGCATCAAAGGTTTCATCATCAAGACCGGTTTCCGGGCGCGGATAGAAATTATGGATAAAAAGAATATCAGGATTGACTGCCAGCAATTCTTCACATTCTTTTTCACTGATTGTAGAAGCATTCAGACAGATAGCCGTTGTTTGAGCCAGCGCTTTACATTCTTCAAAGCTGAAGCCATAATCAATTCTCAACGCGTCGATGCCAAAGTCATTCTTAAACTGAAGGATATCGGTATAGTTAAACATTTCTAAAGTTTTTCTGGAAACGTCGCAGACAATCTGAAAGCCCATTTTTTTAAGTGCCTTCAGCATATGTTCAACATCATCAAAATAGGCTGCATTCATTTCCTCCGCGATATGCAAAGAGGTAAAAACAAGAGAACCCTCCTGTGCATAAGAGGGAAGTCTTGTTTCAATTTCCTTAAATGTTGAACAATAAACAGAGAAACCAAGCTTAGACATTTATAACATCTTCATCCTTAATCACAATTTTAGTAATACAGAAGCCTGCGATATAAGAAATTACTAAACCGATAAAGAAATTCATCATGCCGGAAGTACCCTGCATCAGCGGAATAGCAACTAAACCGCTTGGTCCCCATGCGTTAGCCATTACTTGGGTCAGCATTACATAAGCACCGCCAAAGCCAGCACCTAATCCAGCTGTGATAAACGGTTTGCCCATCGGTAATGTAACACCATAAATCAATGGCTCACCAACGCCTAAGAAGCCAGCCGGCAGCGCACCGGTGATAACGCCTTGTAAACGTCTGTTTTTTACTTTTTTAGCAACTAAGTAAATCGCGATTGCAGCTCCTACCTGACCCGCACCGGCCATTGCCAGAACTGGGAATAAAGAGACACCGCCAAAGGTTTCAAGCTGTACAGCATAAATCGGAATTAAACCATGGTGTAAACCGAGCAATACCATTGGCAGGAATAAAGCGGATAGGACAAAGCCGCTGATTACCCGGATGACTGGGTTTGTGGAATTAATGATAATAGTTAATACAGAAACTAAGCCATCACTGATGAAACCGGCAATCGGCATAATGATAAAGATAAATAAAAGACCGCCGATTAATAAACTTGTAAATGGTGTAACGATCAGATCTAAAACATCAGGTACACGTTTACGGATATTCTTTTCAATTTTGGAAAGTACCCAAACACCGAAAATGACACCGATGATACCGCCTTTGCCAGTGGTTAGGATTGATTCAAGAGGTATTGCTTCATTGTATAAACCGATCATTTTTGAGATTTCTACAATATTGCCGCCAATGCTGATAGCACCGATCATACCGCCTAAAGCAGGGGTAGCGCCGAATACTTCAGCTGAACGAATTCCAGTATAGATTGCGAAGTAGCTTAAGAAGGCGCCGCCTGTCAGACTGAATAACAATTGAATCATTGTCCATGCCTGTCCGGCAATAACACCATCGCTCATTAATTGACCGATCAAAGAACCAAAGCCATTAAATAAGCCGGCTGCGATAACAGCAGGAATCAATGGAATAAAGATTTCAGCAATCAGCTTCATGCCGTCTTTTAATTTACTTTGTTTCTGCTGACCTTTGATTTCAGCCTTGTTTTCCTGCCAATCGGTCGATACCGCATCTCTTGGCAAGCCTAATTCTTCAACACAGATATCGGTTACTTTTTTAGCCTTGCCTGGCCCTAAGATAATCTGATAATAATCACCCTCATTGACAAGACCCAAAACACCTTCAAGCGCTTTGATCTGATCCTTATCAACAAGCTCTGTATTTCTGCAAGTCACACGCAGGCGTGTCATGCAGTTAGCCGCCTTTACAACATTTTCTTTACCGCCAAGTAATGATACGATCTGCTTGGCTAATTCAAGATTGGTCATGTTAATCCTCCTTTGTATCCATGATTTCCTGAATACGTCCCTTTGCTTTGCATAAAGCTTTTTCAGCACTGTCCTTATCACAATCAAGCAACACCATGACAATTGCTGTTTTCACTGATCCATCTGCTTTTTCCAGGGTTGCCTGCGCAGTTTCTTGACTGCAGTCAGTTACCGAGCATATGATGTTTATGCCTCTGGTAATCAGCTTCTGGTTTGACATTTTCACATCTACCATATAATTGTTGTAGACCTTGCCGATGCGGATCATGCTGATTGTTGAAATCATATTCAGCACCAGCTTGGTTGCGGTACCGGCCTTTAAACGGGTAGAGCCGGTTAAAACTTCAGGCCCTGGTTCAACGACAATCGTATGCTCGCACATTGCTTCAATTTCACTGCTGCGGTTACAAACCAGACCGCAGGTGAAGGCATTGATGCTTGCTGCATATTCAAGACCGCCGATGACATAAGGGGTGCGTCCGCTGGCAGCTACACCGATTACGACATCTTTTTCATTTAAGCCGATCTTTTTTAAGTCATCAACCGCAAACTGCTTTGAATCCTCCGCGCCTTCTACTGCTTTCACAAACGCGTTGTCACCGCCGGCAATCAGACCGACCACTGTGTTATAATCAACCCCAAAGGTAGGCGGGCATTCAACCGCGTCCAAAAGTCCCAAACGGCCGCTTGTACCTGCGCCGATATAAATAATTCGGCCGCCGTTTTCAAGGGCATCACTGGTTATCGTTATCACCTTTTCAATCATGTCAATCTGACTTTCAATACATTTTACAGCATTGTAGTCTTCTTGATTCATTGTTGTGATGGCCTCGCGAATACTCATGGCACTCAGGTGAACGGTGTTGGGATTCACCTGCTCAGTTGTCATTTTACTTAAATCTATCATTGAATTACCTCCATGACTACACAATAAACAAAAGCGCTTTCATTTGCAATAGATTAAAAATAATGTGAAACATTGTTTCATATATTGGCATTTTCTTGTGCCTATAAATGTTAAAATTTCAATCTCAAGCGAAGAAAAACACTGGCGAACCAGTGCTATTCCTCTTCCTTTTTCTCAAGTAATTTATTAGTGGCGATAATCTTATCCATAGATTGTGAGTGTACACTGGCAAGATATGCCTGATAGAGAATATCAACTACGCTCAGCTGTGAAATACGGCTTGATCCGGCACTGATTCTCAGCGGCGCTTCAATCTGAGGTACATATAAATTATAATCACTCAGTGAGATCAGCTTGCTGCTGCCATATTTAGTTACCGCTATGATAATGCCGCCGCGCTGCTTGATATTGCGGGCCATTTCGATAATTTCCTTCGTTAAGCCGGAGTAGGAGAAAATAATGGCAACTTCACCCTGTTCGATGTTGGTCGATGAAACAAGCTGTAAGTGAATATCTTCATATAAAATTGTTTTTTTGTTAATACGCTCAAGCTTTTGCTGTAAATCACGGGCAACTAAAAAGCTGGCGCCGATACCAAACAGATAGACATAACGGCATGCTGAGAGCAGATCAACAATGGTATTTAATTCCTGAAAATCAAGCAGACTGAAAGTATTTTGAATGGCATGAATGTTTTCATTCAGCGCGTTGATAATGATTGTCTGCAGATTTTGACCGCTGCTGTTTTGAATATTTGCCTGTTCCAGCTCTCTGGAAAAATCAAGGTCATTCAGCAGGGCAAGCTTCAGTTCTTTAAAGCCCTTGAAGCCATTCTTTTTGCAGATACGGACAATCGTAGCCGGTGAACAATAGCATTTTTTAGCCAAGGTATGAATATCGATCGCCGTAGCTTCGCGTGTTTGATTCAATAAGTAAACCAAAACATCACGCTCACTGGCGGTAGCTTTCTGTTTATAATAGGTTTCTAATCGATAAAGGGCTTTTTTCATACAGCACATCCTCTCACCGCCTATTATACACTAAAAAAGCTCAGCGCTGTCTTGGTGTCACACATTGTCACTTTCCGGATGATAGTATTTGATACAGATGCCGTTAGCTTTCTGCAGTATTCTGCCGGATAATAAAAGCAGCTTGGCATTTTTTTGAAGTGTTGTATTTTCTTCATAATTCACATAATCGCTGGCTTCATTTTCTCTGTCGGGCCATACCCGTTCAATGAATTGATCAGCGTTATCTTCAAGCGAATAGATTAAATAATCCTTTTTAAACTGCATGATACGAGTGCTTTCATCAAGGCATTCATCTAGCTGAGGGGAGAGCAGCCAGCTGGAACAATGAAAGATTGGGACAATGCCATTAAAGTAATGAAGCGCTTGCTGATACGCGTCAGTTATATCCGCACTTGTCAAACGTGGTCCGGCAGGCACATGGACATTCAGTAAAACGCTGTTTTTAGGAAGATAAATTTCTGGTAATTGTATCTCACAATCAATCGCTTTCGGTTCAAATTCAAGCCTTCCCAGACGCGTGATTTTACCTTCAATCAAGCGGTCAAGAAACATCCACATCATCGGGAGAATGCCGTACACATTAAAATAGTGATGACAAAGTATTGCCCATTCATACAGATCCTTGCAGCCATCAAGACATAGAGCTGCTTCCTGATTTGTTTTGGCTTTTAAATAGCGCTGATAGAATAAATGGGTATAGAATTTTAAATACAGCTGGTATTTTAATAATTCATCATATTGCTCAAAATGCTGAAATAAAGCATCCTTATGCATATAAAACAGATGAGTTAAATAAGCCTCATCCATTAGCTCAAGCGTGTCCAGCGTCTGCAGCATCGCCTCAGTAAAGCCGGCATTTTTTAAGTATTCATTGAGTGATAATTTCATAGTTTCCTTTCTTTCCATCAAAAAAAAGACCTTCTCAGAAGGTCAGACAAACACACCGATGGAAATCATTGGCAATGATGAGTGTTCGTCATAATTCTGAAGCTTTGTTTTCCATTTTTCATAACGATCACCTCATCTTTCTTGCCTTTATTGTATTTCAAAATACTCTATAATGCAAGGTTTTATTGTTTTTCAGCCGTCAGCTTTTTCAGCATCAGGAAATATAAAATCATACCGATGCCGACTAAGATGTGTCCAATACCCGCAATGCCGGAGATTGCGGCATCAAAACCGCGGCTTAATGCGATACCTTGAACTTGCGTAACACCGCGCACGATCAGCATAATTACCATGATTGCAACACCTAGATTGTAAATCAGATAGAATTTCTTGAAATTTTTATGTCCGAGTAAATTCACATTCATTTGAAATAATGCTGCCAGCAGGAAGAAAACCATACCTAACAGAAACAGGTGAGTGTGTACGACACCTAAGGCTGTTACACCGCTGAAAGCATTGAATTTAGTAAACTCGCGATAGAATACACCGCCAGCCATTGCCAGCAGCGCATAGGTGAAAGCTGTATTAATTAATAAATTTTTAGATTTTTTCATAATGAACCCCTTTCGTTAATATGAACAATGTTCATTATAGAGTATCAAAGGGAATGCGTCAATTTGAATGCTCATATAAATCAGAAAGCTTTCACCCATTGTTCAGCAAATGTTCACAATCAGCATCTATAATGCAGTTATCATTAAAGATAAACATCCGATGCGGATTGAAAGGAGATGATGGTAAACTAGTAATTATAATAAAGAATCGATTTCATTTTATCAGGAAGCAAGCCCCCAGCTTACCCTAAGCTTCCTGAAACTATTAACTCCTATCCCTTAATTAAATGATAATTAATAAACATCATGAGGTTTACTCATGATGTTTATTATTAGATGGGAAAGCAGCTATTCGTGTGACGCCGTATCCATTCTTTTAATCTATTTAAACCAATCATCATTAAACTAATGATGATAATTATACCTAATCCAGACATTGGTTCACCTCCAATTAGTTAGCTAAGGCTAATCTTTATTTAATTTTAGTATAACCATTCCTGTCATGTGTGTCAAGCTGGATGCGAAATAATATTTGTGATAAAAAGCTCTGCCTTGACAAAAGGTAGCTGAGAAGCTACTATAAATAATGTTCATTAGTGAACTATTTAAGGAAAGTAAGGATGATAGAGGATGAAAAATGAAGCAAATCTAGGCAGCGAGAGTGTCGGGAAGCTGCTGTTTAAGCTGTCTCTGCCGGCCATTGTCGCGCAGCTGATCAATGTTATGTATAATATGGTTGATAGGATGTATATCGGTCATATTCCTAATGTTGGTGCCAGCGCATTGACCGGCGTTGGGGTAACGATGCCGGTCATCATGGCTATTTCGGCTTTTGCGGCTTTAGTCAGTATGGGCGGTGCGCCGCGCTCATCCATTATGATGGGTAAAAATGATAAGGAACACGCGGAACAGATTCTTGGCAACTGTACAATTCTGCTTTTTGCCTTAGCATTGATTTTAACCATTGTATTTATGCTGTATGGAAAATCAATTCTAATGCTGTTTGGCGCCAGTGATACGACCATCGGCTTTGCTTGGGATTATATGCGCATTTACACATTGGGTACTTTATTTGTACAGATTTCTTTGGGCTTAAACGCATTTATCACTTCACAGGGTTATGCGAAAACAAGTATGATGACAGTATTGATCGGTGCTTGCTGCAACATTATTTTAGACCCGATTTTCATCTTTGTTTTTGATATGGGAGTTGCCGGTGCCGCATGGGCGACCATTCTCTCACAGGCGGTTTCTTCAATCTGGGTGTTAAAATTCCTTTTCTCAGAAAAGAGCTTTCTAAGAATCAAGCCTAAGTATTTTAAATTATCTGCACGGGTTGTACTGCCATGTCTCGCCCTTGGCTTATCACCATTTATCATGCAGTTTACTGAGAGTGTTATTTCCGTCTGCTTTAATACGTCTTTATTAAAATATGGCGGTGATATTGCGGTCGGCGCGATGACAATCTTAACCAGTGTCATGCAGTTTTCAATGCTGCCGCTGCAAGGTCTGACTCAGGGTGCGCAGCCGATTATCAGCTTTAACTACGGGGCTGGCAACGCGGATCGTGTGAAAAAGGCATTTAAGCTTTTGCTGGTCAGCTGTCTTGTTTATTCTACGGCGCTTTGGGCAATCGCAATCTTCTTGCCGCAGGTATTTATCGGTATCTTTACCAATGACGCGCAGCTGATGGTATTCAGTGAAAAAGCGATGCGGGTTTATATGGCGGTATCGCTAATGTTTGGCGCGCAGATTGCCTGTCAGCAGACATTTATTGCCTTAGGCAATGCCAAGGCTTCAATCTTTTTGGCACTGCTTCGTAAGGTATTGCTGCTGATTCCATTAATTTTTGTGCTGCCGATGTTTATGAGCGATCAGACCATGGCTGTCTTTATGGCTGAACCAATCGCTGATTTCATTGCTGTTTCCGTCACTGTTACGATGTTTACGATTTCCTTTAGGAAGCTGATCAATAAAATGAATCAGCCCATCAGGGAACAGCTTGACCCAGCGTGTTAATAAATGAGCATTGACCCTATCGTCAATGCTTTTTTGAGTTTTATCATAAATCTGTTATAATAAGAAAAAAAGAGGGATTGAAGTGGCTACTATAAAGGATATTTCGCGTGAATTGAATCTGGGGGTTTCAACCGTGTCAATGGCATTGAATGGGAATCCCCGCATTTCTAAGGCAACTAGAGAATTAGTGCTGAAAAAAGCTAAAGAGTTAAAATATGTGAAGAATACCGCGGCGGTTGATTTGCAGAAGGGTAAAACCAATCTGATTTTATTGGTTGTTAATGATCCGGCGCGTACTTTCTTTGCGGAAACGATTAACCGGATTCAGCGGGAGGTTGCCCGTCACGGTTATGATTTTTTGATTGCTACAACCTTTGAAGGACATGATGAGACGGCAAAGCGTTACATCAAGGAACGGCGCGCAGATGCGGTGATTGTTTATACATCGACAATCTCAGAAGAGTTTATTATTGAAAATGCCTCGGAGTCATTTCCGATCTTTATCTTAGGCCGCAAAATCTGCTCAGAGCATGTATACAGCTTTCAAAAGCCCAATGATGTGCAGTCTGAGGGGGTTAACTATTTGATTGAAAAAGGTCATCAGCACATTGCGTTTGTGAAAGGCTCCCCTTATTCATTAGGTACTCAGCGTAAATTTAAAGGCTATTTAGCTGGTTTGCGCGATCATGGTCTGCCGATTGATGAAACGCTGATTTTTGATGCGAATGGCAGTGATCGCATGGATGGTTATCGGATTACTGAGAAGATCATTCCGCATATCAGTGAACTGGATGCAATCATATACAGCAATGATGAAATCGCGATCGGCGGTATGGAATGTCTGAAAAAGCATCAGATTAACATTCCTGAGGATGTTTCAATTCTTGGCAGCAACAATTCACCCTTGGCTGAATATGTATCACCGAAGCTGACCTCCGTAGGTTCAAATTATTCCAGTGATGCCTTTCCAATGATTATCGACGCATTGGTTGCGCTGATTGAAGGGGCGGATGTTCAGAAGCAGATTCAAGCACTTTCAGATATGCCGGTGAATATGCAAATCGCGGAACGGGAAACGGTTATCGACCGACGTAAAAACAAGGCTGATTCTTAATCAGCTTTTTATTTGGTCAATTATTTGTTGAAACGTTTCAAATTGATGGTTGACAACGCTTACATTTATGCTATTATAATATTGTGAAACGTTTCAACTAATCGAGAGGGGGTATTGAATGAAAGCAGTACTTGTCATGTTTGATACATTATCCAGACGTTATTTGTCTACCTATGGCAATGACTGGGTTTTGACACCTAATTTTAAAAGACTTGAAGAGCATTGTGTGGTTTTTGATCAATTTTATTGTGGTTCACTGCCATGCATGCCGGCTCGCCGTGAGCTGCATACCGGACGATACAATTTTCTGCACCGCGGCTGGGGCCCGATTGAACCCTTTGACGTATCTTCAATTGAAATGACGAAGGCGAAGGGAATCTACACGCATATCGTCACTGACCATTCACATTATTGGGAGGATGGCGGCGCTACTTATCTGACTCGGTACAGTTCCTGGGAGGGCTTTAGAGGTCAGGAAGGGGATCGCTGGATGCCGGCCTTAAATAAGGATGAATTAAAGATTCCAAAGCTGGCGGCTGCATCGAAAGTATCAGATTCACTTTATCACAACTATGCGAATCGTCTTCAGCAAAGTGAAGAGGCGGAAATGTCCAGCGTCAAGACGATGCAGGCTGGTCTGTCCTTTCTTGATCATTATCATGATCAGGATAATTGGTTTTTACAGATTGAAAGCTTTGATCCGCATGAGCCGTTTGTCGTACCGCAGCGTTTCCTTGATCAAGTAAAGGATACTTATAAGGGTGATTATTTTGATTGGCCGGCTTATAAGCAGGTCAGTGAGACTGAAGCGGAATGCGATCATCTGGTGAAACGCTATGCCGCGTTAATTGCCATGTGTGATGAATATTTGGGCAAGGTGCTTGATGCCTTTGACCGTTATGATCTCTGGCAGGATACAATGCTGATTGTCAATACCGATCATGGCTTCCTGATGGGTGAGCATAACTGGTGGGGTAAAAACGTTCAGCCTCAGTATTTAGAAATTGCCCATCTGCCATTTTATCTCCATGTGCCAAAGCTTGCGCCTAAACGCACGGATTTATTGGCGCAGACGATTGATATCGCGCCTACGCTGTTAGATTATTTTGGCTGTGAAATCCCAGCAAGCATGCAGGGGAAATCATTGATTAACGCCTTGTCCTCACAATGTGAAATCCGTGAGGCTGGCTTATATGGAACTTATGGCGGTCATGTGAATGTGATAACTAAAGATACCTTGTATATGCGTGCCAGCAATGAAGTGAATCAGCCATTGTATATGTATACGCTGATGCCGACCAGCATGCGCGGTTTTCTGCCGAAGCGGTGTTTATCACAAGCGGAATTGTATAAGGGATTTAAGTTTTTAGACGATCTGCCGGTGCTGAAGCTGCCGGGCGGTACTTTTGTGAATTCTTATGTTTATGGAAATCTGCTGTTTGATATTAAAAATGATTATAATCAATGTCATCCAATTAAAAATGAAGAGCTGGAACAGCATATGATTGAACTGCTGAAAAAAGGGCTGGCAGAATCAGAAGCTGATGAAGCTCAATATATCCGTCTTGGATTAAAGTAAAGGGAGAAATATATGAGTGACTTTCTAAATAATAAGGTTATACCTGCAGTTACAAAATTTGCACAGTTTAAGTTTGTCAGAGCCATGCAGGCAGCCGTAACAGCTGGTTTAGGCGCTACGGTTGTCGGTTCTATTTTCATGATCATGATGAATCCGCCGTTTCCTGCCGATGTCAGCAATGTCTTTATTGACGCTTGGCGGGCTTGGTCAGCGGCCAATGCTTCATGGCTTGGTTTAGGGTATCAGGTAACGCTTGAATTTGTCGGCTTATATGCACTGATCGGTATGGCAGTTGTTGTTTCCAATATGAATGATGTCAGACCGACGAATATGGTGGTAATCAGCTGCGCTTCTTTCCTGATTCTTTCCGCTAATTTAGTTGAAGGCAATATGGCCATTGGCTTCCTTGGCGCTAAGGGCTTGGTTACAGCGCTGCTAGTTGGTTACTTTGTTGTGGAATTGAGCTGCTGGCTGATGAAGCATGGTTTTAAAATCAATCTGCCGGAAGCAGTGCCGCCTTTTGTCGCGGAGCCGTTAAACGCGCTGATCGTAAATATTGTGGTTATTGCGGCTGTAGTTGCGGTGCGGTTAATTGTGGGCGCACTCAGCGGCGGTGCTTTATTGCCGGCGGTTATTAATTCACTGTTTGCGCCGTTGTTTGTTGCCAGTGATTCCTTATTAGCGGTTGTATTATATTCGGTTATCGTGCGTCTGCTTTGGTTCTTCGGTCTGCATGGCGGCAATATTGCCGGCGCGGTGATGACACCGATTTTATCTGTAACCTTAATTGAAAACGCGACAGCTTTTGTGAATAATGAAGCAATGCCGTATATCTTCACGCAGATGTTTGTCCAGACATGGACAGTTATGGGTGTTTTAGCGATTGTCATCGCAATGCTGATTGTCTGCAAATCAAAACAGCTGAAAGCTATTTCTAAAGTAGCCATTGCACCGGCGTTATTTAATATCGGTGAGCCGATTACTTTCGGTCTGCCAATTGTTATGAATTTTAAGATTTTGGTGCCTTATCTGCTTTGTTTCGCCTTAGATGCAGCGGTTCCTTATCTGGCAACTTCAGCGGGTTTAATCAATCGTTCCTTTGTGAATATCCCATATACAGTACCGGCGATTTTCAAAGCCTTCTTAAGTACAATGGATTTTAGGGCTGTCATTCTATATGTTGTATTATTAGTCGTTAATGTATTGATTTTTATTCCATGGCTTAAAAAATATGATCATGAACTGTTGGTGAATGAGGAGCAGTCCGCATAAACTAAAGGTCTGAAAAGGAGGATGCTTATGAGCTGGATGATACTCTTGATACTAAAAGGCGCAATTATTTATCTGCTGTTTCATTTTATCACCAATCTGTCACACAACCGCAAAAAGGAGCCGACACTGCATTTCAGTGCTGATTTTATCAGCATTATTGAGATTGGCAGCGTAGGAGCGATTACGGCAGCGTGTTTGTTTTCTTCACTTAAGGCAGGCAGCATCTTTATCAGCCTGATTGCTTTGCTTGATTTAATCGTGCTTTATTTTGAAAGCAAACGGGTCATTCTGATTGGTGAGCAGGCGATTCAAATCAGAGAAGAATTGGTGCCGATAGCCGATATTGTCCGTGTTGAAACCAGTTTGTGGACGCTGCATGTGCATACGGTGAATAAGACTTTCAAGGTGATGAATCCGCTTGTGACTTCCTGGCAGTTTCAGGAACGTGTTTATAATAAATTAAAGCCGGTGCGGGGGAAATGCTGATGAAAAATATTGTGATGATATACTGCGATGAGCTGCGCTGTGATGCGTTAAGCTGTTACGGCAGCCCTTATGGCATTAAGACGGAAAACATCGATGAATTGGCCGCCCACAGCGTCATGTTTGATGAATGCTACTGTGCCTCTCCGGTCTGTGTGCCTTCCCGTTATTCAACCTTAACCAGCCTGCCGCCAACACAAACCGGTGTTTATCATAATGAGGCGGCAATGCCTGCCTTTAAGCTGGATCATGATTTTATCACATTTCCTCAGGTTTTAAAGGATGCGGGCTATTGCACAGCCAGTTTTGGCAAGACACATATTCCCGCGGTGCAGACACCTGTTTTTGATGTGAATGATGAAATGGGCGGTGAAATGAATCTGGGAATCAATATTAAGGAAGAAGCAAGTCAGATTATGAAGCTGCCCGGTCAGTTTCAGTCTGTGTTAGCGGCTGATTATCCGGCTGATAAAAGATTTTGGCCAGAGCAGGTTACGGATCACGGCATCGAATGGATGCTTAACCAGCGTCAGCCCTTCTTTGTCCGTTTCAGCTACCTGCAGCCGCATACACCTATCGTTGTACCTGAAAAGTATGTCCAACGTCTAAACGACATTGAGTTTGATGATTCACTGACGTATTATTCAACCAGTGAATTTGAAAAGCGTTTTGGTGAAATCTGTGACATTCAACGGATGAGCGCTCAAGATGTCAAACGGATGCGTAAGTATTACTATGCGATGGTGCTGTGGATTGATGAACAGGTCGGCAGAATTATGCAGGCGTTAAAGGATCATCATCTGATGGATGATACGATGCTTGTATTTACCGCCGATCATGGCGCAAACCGCGGTGAAAACGGTGCCTTGGCGAAGCAGACATTCCAGCCTTCCTGTCATCGGATTCCGCTGCTGATCAGCAATAATAATTGTAAAGAACGCCGTCATGATATCTGCAGTAATCTTGATTTGGGACCTACCCTGCTGGCGATGAATGGTATCGCGGTGCCTAAGTCTTTTATGGGTATCAATCTCTTTGAAAAGACACAGGAAGAAGTTTATTCAATGGTTGGCTACGGCAAACGCACCAGCAAAGCATTTCCAAATAAAAATCAGGGAGCATGGTCAATGAATCATGGCTGGCCGCAGCGTGTCTGCATTCGTACAACCCGCTTTCGGCTGGACATGAACAGCATGATGGATGGTGAATTTGTCAGTGAAGCGGATGAGGATATTTGTTTCATAGATCGTCTTAAAGATCCTATGGAACAGGTTAATCGAATCAATGATCCAGAATATCAGCCAATCATTCATGAGTTAGTGAAAAAACTGAGGGCATACAGCCGTTCACAGAAACTTGTTGATGATGCCATGGTTGAGATGGATATGGAAAAAATAAAAGCTTATAAAAAAGCGGGGCAGACAAAATGACAGCGATTAATGTTCAAAGTGAGCTGGGCATGTTGACTATGGAAATGCTTAAGCCTGACGATGGGTCTGTCAGTGATTTGCGGCCTTGTATAATCTTTTACTTTGGCGGCGGCTTTGTAAAGCGCAATTTGAAGCATTTTAAACGCCAGGCTGAATATTTTAGAAATTTGGGTGTCATTTGTATTCTTGCTGATTATCATTTGGCAAACGAAGGTGATGGCTTAGCTGTTTGTTTTGCTGACGCGCAGGCTGTATTGAATGAGGTGGCTGAGAAGGCGGAACAATTAGGCATTGACCGACATAAAATCGTTGTCTGCGGCGGTTCAGCCGGCGGCACATTAGCCTGCTGGTGTTCATTAAATTCATCAATCCCATGTGCTCAGGTATTGTTTAATCCGGTCTTATTTTTTGGTGAACAAAACATCAAGAAGATTTCGCCTAAGGAAATCATGGTTCAGATCAACGGGGAAGCGGCAGGGTTAAATAAGGTTGAAACCTATAAGCAGGCATGGGGTGAAGAATTCAAGCTTTATCCGCAGCATTTTTCAGCTTATCATAAGCTGGATGATGCCGTAATTCCGCCAACATTGATTCTGCAGGGCAGCAATGATCCAATCGCTTATTTGGGTGTGATTCTGTTTCATCAAAAAGCATTGGAATCAGGCAATGACTGTCATTTGGTGCTGTATCAGGGCGAAGAGCATGGCTTTTTTAATTATGACAAGAATGATAATAAATTCTGTTACGAGGATACATTGAAACAGATGGAAGCATTTTTAAGAGAAAGAAACTTAATTTAGAGGACAATAAAATGAGAAAAATCGTATTATTATGCGCGGCCGGTATGAGTACCAGCATGCTGGTAACAAAGATGAAAAAATATGCGGAAAGTGAAGGGTATGACTGTGAGATCGATGCTCATGCCGTATCGGAAGCAAAGCAATACGGCGCTGAGGCGGATATTGTTTTACTGGGGCCGCAGGTTCGTTTTAATCTGGCTAAGGTAAAGGAACAGTGTCCTAACTGTCCGGTAGAAGCTATTGATATGGCTGCTTATGGCGCGATGGACGGTGCCAAGGTGATCCGCCGGGTCAAAGAAGTGCTGGGTGATTGAAATGGAAGGTATTGAATTAATCAGTTTTCAAATTATCAGCGCGGTCGGCACTGCCCGCTCAATGTATATTGAAGCTATTCAGGCAGCCAAGGCAGAGCGTTTTGATGAGGCGGCAAAGCTGTTGGAGGAAGGACAGGAGCTTTTTGTTCAGGGACATCACGCGCATGCTCAGCTGATTCAAAATGAGGCGAATGGTGAAAAAACTGAATTTGCTTTATTGCTGATGCATGCTGAGGATCAGCTGATGAGCGCGGAAGCTTTTGGCATTTTAGCTCAAGAGTTTATCGATGTATATAAGAAAATGAAAGGGAACATGTAAGATGAGCCGATTACCGGAAAACTTTTTATGGGGCGGCGCAGTAGCCGCCAATCAGCTTGAAGGTGCTTGGAATGTTGATGGCAAGGGAATCAGTACAGCGGACTGCATGAGCGCCGGGGCTGTGGATAAGGAAAGAATCTACACTGACGGCATTCAGGAGGGTGTTTATTATCCCAACCATGAGGGCATTGATTTCTATCATCATTATCAAGAAGATATCGCCATGTTTGCGGAAATGGGATTCAAATGCTTCAGAACTTCGATTGCCTGGACGCGCATTTTTCCGCAAGGCGATGAAAAAGAACCGAATGAGCTGGGACTGCAGTTCTATGACCGGGTTTTTGATGAATGTCTGAAATATGGCATTGAACCAGTAGTTACAATCAGCCATTATGAAACACCCTATGGCTTGGTGAAAAAATACGGCTCTTGGCGCAGCCGTTCAATGATTGATTTCTATACGCGTTTCTGTGAAGCGATTTTTAATCGTTATAAAGATAAAGTAAAATATTGGATGACCTTTAATGAAATTAACTGCATCTCTTTGCATCCTGCAATACCGGCTGGTATTCGTATTGGCACTGATGAAAACTTCCATCAAGTAACACTGCAGGCTGCCCATCATATGTTTGTGGCTTCAGCAAAAGCCGTCAAGCTGGGACATGCAATCAATCCGGATTTTAAAATCGGCATGATGATGCTTTATCCGCAGACTTACGCGGAAACATGCAATCCGCTTGACGCGCTGAAACAGATGCAGGCAATGGATATGCAGTATTATTACAGCGATGTTCAGGTGCGTGGATATTACAGCTCTAAGGCTAAGAAGATGCAGCAGGCATTGGGTGTCAAATTAGCTGCTGAACCTGAAGATGATGCGATTCTTCGTGAGGGTAAGGTCGATTATATTGGCTTCAGTTATTATATGAGCATGGTCGCGTCAGCGGATTTGAATAAACAAGTGAGCGGCGGCAATATGCTGAAAGGAATTAAAAATCCATATCTGAAAGCCAGTGAATGGGGCTGGCAGATCGATCCTGTTGGCTTGCGCTTAACCTTAAACAACCTCTATGACCGTTATCAGCTGCCGTTGTTTATTGTGGAAAATGGCCTAGGCGCAATGGATCGAATTGAAGCCGATGGTTCTATTTGTGATGATTACCGCATTGAATATTTAAGAGAGCATATTAAAGAGATGATAAAAGCTGTTGATGAAGATGGTGTTGAGCTGATGGGTTATACGCCTTGGGGCTGCATCGATTTAATCTCTGCCGGCACAGGTGAAATGAAAAAACGATATGGCTTTATCTATGTTGACCGTGATGATGAAGGGCATGGCACACTGGCTCGCTCTAAGAAAAAAAGTTTTGAGTGGTATAAGCAGGTGATTGCCTCGAATGGTGAGAAGCTGTAAAATGAAAAGCGTTGATTTACATCACGCTTTTTTATTATTAAGCAACAGCATTACTTTTTTTTTTAAACAAATCTTTTGAAATTCTTAACATTTGCAAGCTATAAAATGGGCTATAATAAAAATAGAAAGCGCAGGGATTTGAATGAACACAGAGAAATTTAGATTCACAGGTTTATCAGCGGCTGAAGTTACACAGCGGGAAAATGAAAATAAGGTCAATGTGGAAATCCGTCCGGAATCAAAAACGATCAAGGATATCTGCAAGGATAATATCTTTACATATTTTAATCTGATCTTTTGTATACTGGCCTTGATATTAATTGCTGCCAGGTCTTTTCATAATATGCTGTTTATGTTTGTGGTTGTCATTAACACATCCATTGGTATTATTCAGGAAATTCGAGCCAAGAAAACCTTAGATGCCCTGCGGCTCGTTTCAGCGCCTAAGGCCCATGTGATCCGTGATGGTGAATTACAGGAAATCAATGCGCATGCGCTGGTGCTTGATGATCTGGTGGTGTTTGAGGCAGGAAATCAGATTTATGCGGATGCCCAAATTGTGGAGGGACAGCTTGAAGTAAATGAAAGCTTGCTGACTGGTGAGGCAGACGCGCTGGTTAAAAAGGCCGGCGATGAGCTTTTGAGCGGCAGTTTTGTGATCAGCGGTCAATGTAGTGCCCGTTTGATTCGTGTCGGCGCTGATGCCTATGCATCACGGTTAATTAAAGAAGCCAGTAAAAGTAAAGTCGTTCAGTCAGAGATGATGACATCGCTGAGAAAGCTTGTTAAGGGAATTGGTATCGCGATTATTCCAATTGGCGTACTGATGTTTCTTAAGCAGACTTGGCTGCTGCATCAGGACTTTTCGCAATCCGCGGTTTCAGTTGTAGCGGCACTGATTGGAATGATTCCCGAAGGCTTGGTGCTGCTGACCAGTGTGGCGCTGGCTCTTTCAATTCTGCGCTTGGCGAAACGTCAGACTGTGGTTCATGAGCTGTACTGCATAGAAACACTGGCACGGGTTGATGTGCTTTGTCTTGATAAAACGGGTACGATTACAGAAGGCAGTTTATTGTTAGAAAAAATTATCGCTTTGGATCATCATCCAGAGAAGCAGATTTTAGAAATATTAAATGCCATGGCGCACAATACCTCGGATAATAACGCGACCGCGCAGGCTATCAAAGAATTTTTTAAGCATGATACCAGTGACTGGGTTAAGATTGATGAACAGCCCTTTTCTTCACAGCGCAAATTAAGCTCACTGACTTTTGAAGAGCATGGACGTTTTGTACTGGGAGCTTTTGAATATGTAATTCCTTCACTGGCTTCAAATTATACAGCTGAAATCAATCGTTATCTTGAAGAAGGACAGCGGGTTTTACTGCTTGCGAAGGAGAATGAGCCTTTGGCCTTTCTGCTTTTCTCAGATAAGATTCGTGATCATGCTAATGAGACATTAAGTTATTTTGAACAGCAGGGTGTTACCTTAAAGGTAATCTCCGGTGATAATCCGATTGCCGTAAGGCAGATTGCCAGCCGTGCCGGTATTAAAGATGCGCATCGGATGGCAGATGCTTCTAAACTTGATGATGAAGCCTTGATTCAGGCGGCTGAGGATACCGTTGTATTCGGCCGTGTTTCTCCGAAACAGAAAAAACTGCTGATTCAGACGTTGAAGCAGAATGGACATACAGTAGCGATGACTGGTGATGGCGTCAATGATATTTTAGCCATGAAGGAAGCCGATTGTTCGGTTGCGATGGCCAGCGGCAGTGAAGCGGCATCCCATGCGGCTCAGCTTGTTTTGCTTGATTCTGATTTTACGGTAATGCCGAAGATTCTGGAAGAGGGAAGAAGGGTTATCAATAACATTCAGCGCTCTGCTTCTTTATTTCTGGTTAAGAATATTTATTCCTTTTTAGTCGCAGTCTTACTGATGTTTTTTGCTTTCCCATATCCATTTACACCGATTCAGCTGACGCTGATCAGTTCGCTGACCATCGGTATTCCTTCCTTCATTTTAGCGTTTGAGCCTTCTACCAGCCGCGTGCGCGGAAAGTTTATGGAAACCGTGCTGCTTAGGGCGCTGCCGGGTGGTTTAACCAATGTCACAATTATTATCGCGGCGGTGTGCGCGAGCATGATCATGGGAATTCCCAGTGACCATACCTCATATATCTGTATGGTCAGCGCCGGCACATGCGGTTTGTTGGTTTTGCTGGTTACATGTCTGCCGTTAAGTCAGATGCGTAAAATCCTTTTAGCTGTCATGGCCTCTTTATTTGTTGGCTTGTCGATTTTATCACTGCCATACATCATTGAAACACCGATGCGATTAACATCCTTTATTTTGCTGGCCGTGCTGCTGGCGGCGATTCCTTTTATCCTGCGCGGATATACGCTGCTGATTCGGCGCATTGAAAAGCTTTATCAAAGTAAAACAAAAAAATAAAATATGACACAGGGGTGTCACAGTCATCACTTATAATAAGGGCATGAAAGAAAGTGAGGATATGAAAATGAAATTTTGTCAATGCTGCGGTATGCCGATGGAAGGCGCTAATTATGGTAAGGAAAAGGATGGGACATTGAGTGAAGATTATTGTGAGTATTGTTATGCGGATGGTGAATTCACTACTCAGTGCACAATGGATGAGATGATTGAACAATGTGTGCCATTCTGTGTTGAGGCTGATCCAACTATAACAGAAGAACAGGCAAGAGCTTCAATGAAGGCATATTTTCCAACCTTGAAGCGATGGGCTTTGAAATGATTGTCGATTATAAGAAAAGCTGTAAAGACATTTATCTGCCTAAAACCGAGCCTTCGCTTATTACATTGCCGCCTATCGCTTATGCGGCGGTGAAGGGCTCTGGTGATCCTAATACATCCAAGGCTTATAAAGATGCCTTAGAATTGCTTTATGGTCTTTTGTATACGATTAAGATGAGCAAGCGCTCAGATCACTTATTTGCCGGTTATTTTGATTATGTCGTGCCGCCGCTGGAGGGCTTATGGGAGAATGGCGGTGAATTGAATGATGCTATCGATAAACAACAGTTTGTCTGGGTTTCGATGATCCGTCTGCCTGAATTTATCGATGCACAGGCATTTGATCAGGCTGTCGAAATGCTTCATGCAAAGAAACCCAAGCTTGATGTCAGTAAATTATTTTATAAGGTTTATGAGGAAGGACTCTGTGTGCAATGCATGCATTTGGGTTCCTATGATGATGAACCGGCAACCTTAGCGAAAATGAACGCGTACCTTGAGGCTAATGGCTATTGTACTGATATTAATGAAACACGCTGGCATCATGAGATCTATCTCAGTGATCCGCGTAAGTGTGTTTCAGATAAGCTGAAAACCGTTATCCGGCATCCAATCCGGAGTATGAAAGCAGAATAAGCACTAAAGAAGCAGCAATGCTTCTTTTTCTTTACCGTAAAGATTATGCTGGGCAAAACAGCACCTAAAATATGTGGTCTATGGTATGCTTATGCCAAAGAGGGATCGTATGAAAAAGTTATGTCTTGGTTTGTTATGTATATTATGCGGCTGCGGGAGTATTAATGCTGTCGAAAGCGCCGCGCCCGCGCATGAGCTTAAGCTGATGATTGCCAGTGATCTGCATTATCAAAAGGAGCTGAGTTCTGTCAGTGCCTCAATTGTCGGCCAGATGGTCTATAATGATGAGATTGCTGATGCCTTATGTGAAACAGCGATTGAAAATCAGCCTGAGGCTTTAATATTGCTTGGCGATTTAAGCAATGTCGGCGCTTATGCCGATCATGAGCGGATGGCGGCAAAACTGGCACGTATCAAGGCAGCGGGTGTTGATGTTTATGTTGTGCCCGGCAATCATGATCTTCAGCAGTCTTCAGCGGCTGATTTTGAAAAAATATATGCTGACTTTGGTTTTAATCAGGCTTTTTCAAGAGATCGTGATTCCTTGAGCTACGCTGTTAAAATCAATGATGACTGCTGGCTTTTGGCCTTGGATACCAATGAGGAACAAATGGCTTATGGACACTTAAGTGATAATACTTTAATGTGGGTCGAGAAGGTGCTGAAAGAAGCTGAACAGGCAAATGCTTATGTATTGGGAATCTCTCATCATAATCTGCTGCGTCATTCTATGCAGGGAACTGAAAATAGCTTTATGATTGATAAGGCAGATGAGCTGGCTAATTTGCTGCTGCGTTATGGCGTACCGCTTTATCTGAGCGGGCATCGTCATGGCCGCAGTATTCAGACTAAGACATTAGGGCATGCTGAAATCACTGAAATTGTCAGTGATATGCTTTTAAACTATCCTAACATTTATGGCGTTTTAGATTTTAGTACCGATCGTACAATTACTTATGAAGGCAAAGAGCTTGATGTTTCCGCGTGGGCGGTGAAGCAGGCAAGCCAAGATGAAAAGCTATTGAATTTTAAAACGTATTCATACGATTTGTGCGCGGCGAAAGCGGCCGGCATGGGCAGCACAGCACTTGCTTCTAAGCAGCTTGATGATCTGGATATTCAAGCGATGCAGACTTTTATGGAACAATTTTATCTGGCCTATGCGCAGGGTGAAATCTATCAAGTGCGGGATGCGATGCTGACAGATCCGGCATATGCTTTATGGCAGCAGTATTGCAAGGGAGAAACTTATCAGCGCTGGATTGAATATGTGCTGAATAATTATAAAGAAAATTATGATCGATGGGAAATCCGCTATTAAAAGTGGATTTTTTCTTTTGATTGAGGTTGAACGTGCTATAATAATTAAAATAAAATGGCTGGAGGAATGTGTATGATCATTAAGAAAGAAGTGCTGATAACCCCCTTTAATCTGAACCGCATGCTGCATATCTATGTGCCTGATGGTGCTTTTCGCAGTAAAAAGCGTTATCCGGTAATGTATATGTTTGACGGTCATAATCTGTTTGATGATGAGGAAGCAACCTATGGCAAAAGCTGGGGATTGAAGGAGTGGCTGGATGAAAATAAAATGAATTTAATCATTGTCGGTATTGAATGCAATCATGAAGGCAATGAGCGGCTTTCAGAATTTTCACCTTATGATTTCACTTATCGGAAAAGCAGAATCAAGGGTAAAGGCAAACAGCTTATGAAATGGGTCTGTGAGGAATTAAAACCATTGATTGATCAGGAGCTGCCAACTTTGCCGGATCGTGCGCACACAGCTGTCGGCGGCAGTTCAATGGGCGGCTTGATGGCTTTGTATACGGTGCTGCATCACAATGATGTATTTGCTTTGTCAGCCGCTGTTTCTCCGCATATCTTTGGCATGAATGATGCCCTTGATCGAGAAGTAAACAAAACGCTGCAGGATGATACCAGGATTTATATCAGCTGGGGTGCTAAAGAATGCCGTTCTAAACAATCCCTTGCCCAATACAGCGCTGCTTTAATCAATATCGCAAACATCCATCCAGGCCAGGTTTATTTGAATCTTAAAGTAGAGGGTGAACATAATGAAGCCAGCTGGGAAAAGGAAATCCCATGCTTCATGAATTATTTGTATTTGCATCAAAGGAGGCATTAATCATGAATTTTGTATTTATTTCTCCTAATTTTCCAGATAATTACTGGCTGTTTTGTCAGGGCTTAAAAAGGTTAGGGGTCAATGTGTGCGGTATCGGAGACGCGCCGTATGAAACATTGAGTGAAGAATTGAAACAGAACCTAAATGAATACTATCGGGTTGACTCATTGTCTAATTATGATGAGATGATAAAAGCTATCGGTTATTTCACTTATCGTTATGGAAAGATTGATTGGCTTGAATCAAATAATGAATATTGGCTGCGTCAGGATGCCCGTCTGCGCCGGGAGTTTAATATTCAAACCGGCATACAGCTGGAAGCCATTGACGGCTATCAGTGCAAGTCGCGGATGAAGGAATATTACGCGAAGGCGGGTGTGAAAACTGCCCGCTGGTGTTTGTCTGAGAATCTGGAAGAGTTGGAGGCCTTTGCGAATCAGGTAGGCTTCCCATTGATTGCGAAACCCAATATTGGTGTAGGCGCCGGGAATACGCATAAGATTAATTCGATGGATGAGCTGAGAAGCCTAGTGGCTGCCGGTTTTAATGAAGCGATGATTTTTGAGGAATTTATCAAGGGAGATGTGACTTCCTATGATGGTATTGTCAATGAGCGGGGAGAGATCCTTTTTGAGACCTCTCATGTCTATACCGCTTCTATTATGGATGCGGTGAATGAGCATCAGGGAATTGGCTGTTACTCACGGCTTTCGCTGCCTGATGAGCTGAAGCAGGCTGGCCGTAAAACGGTTGCCGCTTTTAATACCCGCAGCCGTTTCTTTCATTTTGAATTTTTTGTGTTAAGTGAGGATCAGCCGGGGGTTGGCAATCAGGGCGATGTTTTAGGCTTGGAGGTAAACATGCGTCCGCCGGGTGGTTTCTTGCCGGATCTGATTAATTATGCCAATGATTTTAATATCTATCAGCTATGGGCAGATATGATTGTCACCAATCAGACATCCATGACTAGTGAGCGGCCATATTCAGCTGTCTTTATGGGCCGCAAGGATTGTTTAAGCTATCAATATTCGCTGCAGGATATCCGCGATGAATTTAAGGAAGCGGTTTTGGATATCCGGCGTCTGCCGTCCGTGCTGGCAGAGGCAATGGGTGATGTAGTCGTATTAGCCCGCTTTAAAACTACCGCTGAGGTTGAACGGTTTGTAGCCGCATGTTCGCGGTTAGCTGACAATAGTTAACAAATGAACGAATGCCGTAGACAGTGATGTTTACGGCATTATTCTATTAAAATCTGGTATTGTTTTGATTTATGGCAGGATATCAATTTTATATATCAAAAGCAGTTGAAATTTAAAGAAGGGTTATATATAATGAGATTGTTAAAAAGTGGATAAACATTTTTAACATAGGGAGGTATAGAACATGAAGTTCAAAAAACTTGCCGCTTTAGCTGTTTCAGCAATGCTTATTGCTGGCTGCTCAACAGGCGGCGGTACTGGTGATGGAGCTACTTTCAAAGCTGGTACTTATGAAGGCAGTGCTGCTGGTTTTGGCGGTGATTTAAAAGTTGAGGTTGTTTTAAGCGATGAAGCGATCGATTCCGTAACGGTTACTGAAAACAGTGAAACTGAAGGTATCGGCAGCAAGGCGGTTGAAACATTGCCGCAGGCTATCGTTGACGCTCAGTCAGTAGACGTTGATTCTGTTTCTGGCGCAACGGTAAGCTCAGAAGCGATTAAAGCGGCTGTTACAATGGCATTGGAGGCAGCGGGTGTTGATGTTGCCAGCCTGAAGCCAGTTGTCAGCGGCCCAGTAGAAAAAGAAGATAAAACAATGGATGTTGACGTTGTTATCGTTGGTGCCGGCGGTGCTGGTATGAGTGCGGCTATCACAGCTGCTGAAGAAGGCAAAAAGGTATTGCTTATTGAAAAAGCGCCGATGGTTGGCGGTAATACTTCAAGAGCAACCGGCGGTATGAACGCTGCTGAAACAAAATATCAGAAGGAAGCTGGTATTGAGGATTCAGTGGACCTATTTGTAGAAGATACAATGACAGGCGGACATAATTTGAATAATGAAGAATTAGTTCGTACATTAGCTGAAAATTCAGCTTCAGCGATTGACTGGCTGGATTCAATCGGCGCTCACTTAAATGACGTTGGTAAGGCTGGCGGTGCCAGTGTGAGCCGTTCTCATCGTCCATTAGATGAAAATGGTAAAATCTTATCTGTAGGCAGCTATTTAGTACCAATTATGGAAAAAGCATGCGCGGATAAGGGCGTAGAAATCATGCTTGAAACAGAAGCAACTGAAATCATCATGAAAGATGGTCAGGCTGTCGGTGTTAAAGCTGAATCTAAAACTGCTAATCTGACAGTAAACGCGAAATCAGTGATCATTACAACTGGCGGTTTCGGCGGCAACTTAGATATGGTTGTTGAATATAAGCCTGAATTAAAAGGTTATGTAACAACGAATGCACCGACAATTACCGGTGACGGCATCAAGATGCTGGAAGCAGCAGGTGCTGATTTTGTTGATATGGATCAAATTCAGATTCACCCAACCGTTGTACAGTCTAACGGTGCATTAATTACCGAAAGCTTACGCGGTGACGGTGCAATTTTGATTAACAATGAAGGCAAGCGTTTCACTAATGAAATTCTTACTCGTGATGTTGTATCAGCAAATGTTATTGCTCAGCCTGGTTCAACTGCATGGCTGATCGTTGATGATGCGATGTATCAGGATTCTACAGTTATTCAGGGCTATGTAAATAAAGGCTATATGACTAAAGCTGATACGATTGAGGATCTGGCTAAAGTTATGAATGTTGACGCGGCTGTGCTTCAGGAAACTATGGATGCTTGGGCAGCTGATATCGCTGCGCAGACAGATGCAGAATTTGGCCGTGATGATTTAGCGGAAGTTAAATATCACCTTGATACTGCACCTTATTATGCAGTTATGATTGCTCCTGGTATTCACCATACTATGGGTGGTGTGAAGATTGACACATCTGCAGAAGTATTGGATAAAGACGGCAATGTCATTCCTGGTTTATTCGCTGCTGGTGAAGTAACTGGCGGTGTTCACGGCGGCAACCGTTTAGGCGGCAACGCAGTTGCTGATATCGTTGTATTCGGACGTATTGCGGGTGCAAACGCGGCAGCTTACGCTAAATAAATTGATTATTGAAAGAGTTCATCAGCAATGATGAGCTCTTTTTTTGTTTTGTCTTATTATCTTTATTTCAGCGGATAATTCATACTTTTTCAGCATTGGCGCAGCTTGTGCAAACCTTGACACATGGGGGTTAATCATTTATATTATAGATAAAAGCGGCTGCTAAATGTCAAAAAAAGGAATCTGCAGTGGCTGGATGTCTTTTCCAAAGGAGTGTACACCGCTATGGGCAAATGGATTCGTATTAAACGGGGTATTGCTGTACTTCTGACAGTAACCGTAGTTATATTATTCAATGCAGTACCAACGGCGGCTCAGCCAAGGGTGCTGAAGGTTGCTTTTTCACCGGTAAAAGGGATTACGGAAATCGCGGAAGACGGCAGCCGTCAGGGGTTGGTTGTTGATTATCTGAATGAGATTGCCAAATATACCGGCTGGGAATATGAATATATTGATACTGACGGCGATTACATGGTTGATGAATTCTTAGAAGGCAAATATGATTTAATGGGCGGTACTTATTATTCACCGGGATTTGAGAAATATTTTGCTTATCCTGATTTTAATATAGGATACAGCAAATCAGTGCTTATTGCACGTTATGATGACAAGCAAATCAATGGCTTTGATCTGCGCAGTTTAAATGGCAAGACGATTGGTGTATATGAGCGGGCAGCCGAAAATATCCGCCGATTGAAGGAGTTTCTCACAATCAATGATCTGGAATGTGAACTCCATGCATACAGCTATGAGGAGCTTTCAATTGACGGTAATTTATATCCATATTTAGCAAGCGGTGAGGTTGATCTGCTGCTTGGCAATGGCTTTGAAGATCCGGATGGTTTCCGTACTGTGGCTGCTTTTGATTCACAGCCGTTTTATATCGTAACCCAAGTGGGTGATCAGGAAGTTCTTGATGGCTTGAATATGGCAATGGCAAAAATTTTGGATTCTGATCCTAATTTTAGTGAGAATTGTTATTTAGAGCATTTTCCAACTGTATCATCGATTGATATTGTACTGAATGAGCAGGAACGCAGCTACATTCAAAACCGTGAACCTGTTAATGTTGCTTTGCCGAGGAAGTTTCATCCGCTGATCTGTCTTGAATCGGAAGATGATCTTCACAATGGCATCATTCCTGATATTCTTGAGAAAATAGCTGATTTTACAGGTTTAACATTTAATTTTGTATATACTGATACTTATATTGAGGCGGTTGAGCTGGTTCAGCAGGGGAATGCTGATATGCTAGGCTTTTACTTAGGCACTGAAGCTGAGTCCATTGATACGGGTCTGGCTTTGACATCACCCTATGTAAATATGAACAGCATCGTGGTGCGCAATAAGGCTTCTACCTACCCTGATAATGATTTAATTTGTGCGATTGTGGAAGGGCAGTCACTGCCTTCAGATATTACTGCTGCCAAGGTTCAGACTTATCCAACCATCACGGAGGCACTTAAGGCCGTAAATAATGGCAGTGCGGATTTTGTCTATGGTTTAGCGGTGCGTCTGGAACAGGATATTCAAAGAAATCATTTTACGAATGTGGTGCCGGTGACTTTAGTGAATGATCGCAGCAATCTTAATTTTGCGCTGAAACGGCCGGCTGATATTGATCTGCTTTCAATTATCAATAAAGCTATCAACAGTATTTCAGAAAAGGATAAATCGTTGATTCTGGATCAAAACATGATTTCTATCGGTAATACGCAAATGTCTTTAACGGAAATTATTTATGCCAATCCGATGACCTTTATCGCGGTGCTTTCATTATTTCTGTTAGTGCTGGTAGCGGCAGTTTTAGGTGTAAACCGGGCACGGACGCGGGCGGCGCTGATGCAGAGCAGCTTAGAACAGGCGGAAGCTGAAAGCAAAGCGAAGGGAGAATTCCTGTCTCATATGAGCCATGAGCTTCGTACACCGATGAACGCGGTGCTTGGGCTTACTGATCTTACTAATATGATGGAAGGTGTACCGGATGATGTGAAGCGCAATCTGGAAAAGCTGAGGGCCTCTTCACATTACATGCTGGATCTGATTAATGATATTCTCGATATGAGCCGGATTAACAGCGGCAAGCTGACACTTGAAAAGGAAACTTTCTCTTTAAAGCGCATGTTAAGTGAAATCAATACAATGATGGAAACTGAAGCTCAGCGTTTGGGCTTAACGTATGTTTTAAAACAAGATGTCGTTCATAACAATCTCACTGGTGATGTTCTCCGCTTGCGGCAAGTATTAACAAATCTGCTTTCTAATGCCTTTAAGTTTACACCATTAGGCGGTTCTGTGACGCTGAGTGTCAGTGAAGACGCTCAATCTGAAAATGAAGCAGCATTTACATTCAGGGTAACTGATACCGGCATCGGCATTTCTTCAGAGGATCAGAAACGAATCTTTGAAAGCTTTGAACAGGTAGGCGCCAGCTTCACTAAAAGTCAGGGAACTGGACTAGGCTTGCCGATCAGCAGCAGTATTGTTGCCATGATGGGCGGTGAGCTGAAGGTCAGCAGTCAGCCGCATGAGGGCAGTGAATTCTATTTCACCATTATCCTGCCGCTGAGTGCAGAGGTAGAGCAAAGCAGCAACGCGGATGAATATTTGAATAATAATGTGCTGGCTGGTGTAAATATTTTATTGGCTGAAGATAATGATTTAAATGCTGATATTGCTGTGCAGCTGCTTGAAATTCAAGGCGCTGAGGTGCATCGCTGTGTCAATGGCAAACAGGCGCTTGATGAATTTAGCGGCAGTGAGCCAAATACATATCAGCTGATCCTCATGGATATCCAGATGCCGGAAATGAATGGCTTAGCGGCATCCCGCGCGATTCGTTCGCTGGCGCGTAAAGACGCGGCCGTTATACCTATTGTGGCCATGACCGCCAATACCTTTAAAGAAGATGTGGAAGCGGCAATGGCAGCCGGTATGAATGGCTTTATCCCAAAACCGCTGGATGTGAATTATCTCTATCATTTACTGCAGGATATCTTGCGTAAGAATAAAAAAGGTGAAGGATAATAATTAAAGCTGCTCATATAATGGTAGATAAAAGTACCTCTTATCAAATTAGTAATAAGAGGTACTTTTTATTTTAGAAAAATACAATATTAATCATTTGTGCGAAGGTGTGAATTTTCTCATAAAGTATACTTTATGAGACACCTGATTTCTCTTTCATTATAGGTTGTTTTTGATATATTGTAAACAGATTTCAGCCTAATTATGACATTTTATAACTTGTTTTTGCTTCTGTAATTCTGTTGCATAAGGTATACTTTATGAGACACTGGTTCAATAAAGTACCTGGGGAGGTAATTAAAATGAAATCAAACAAAACAAAGTCAGCGATGACTGCTTTAGTCGTAGCTGCAATGCTCTGTTCAGCAGCAATGCCAATCAGAGCGGCTGAGGCTCAATGGGTCAATAACAACGGCACATGGTCTTATGTTAAGGAAGATGGCAGTATAGCTAAGGGTTGGATCAAAGACAATGACTGCTGGTATGCTTTCGATGATAACGGTGCAATGCGTACTGGCTGGATTGCTTCCAATGAACATTGGTATTTCATGGGTGAATCCGGTGTCATGCAGGCAGATGCTTGGGTAGAAGATAACGGTGCCCGCTATTATATTAAAGGTACCGGTGTTATGGCAAAAGATTATGTCAAAGACGGTTATGAATTGACTGAAGATGGCAAAGCTATTCCATTAGCTGAATCAAAATCCGTAGTATTAACAGATCCAGAAGCAATAGAAGGTGAAGTCATTGAAGGTAACCTCTATGTCGATGTGACAACCGCGAAAGCATTAGAGCTGAAAGGTGTAACCGTAAAAGGCAAATTAGTTGTCATTGGTGACAACCAAACGGCCGGTAAGTTAACGATTACTGATTCAAAGATTGAATCAATCAGCACACAGACAAGAAATACAGAAGTCGTATTAAGCGGCGAAACAGAAGTTAAGACGATCGTATTGGAAGAAACAGCAGCGGTAACACCGGACAAGAACTTCAAAGGTGAAGTAGAGAAGATTGAAGTACAGTCAACAACCAAAGGTGAAATCGTGATTGAAGTCCCGGCACAGGAAGTAACTACACGGACATATGCGAGTGTGGATATCCAAGCGCCGGTAGAAAGTCTTGAAGTAAAAACAGATACTCAAATCAAGGTAAATGCCGATGTTAAGAATGTTGTAGTAACAGAAAGTGCAAAGGATACAGCCATTGAAGTATCAAAGGGCAGTACGGTAGGCACATTGACAGCTGACGCACCAGTAAGCATCGATGGAAAAGGAACTGTCAACAAGGTAGAAGCCAATGTTGATGGTGTAGAAGCTGGTAAGGATACAGTAATCAAAGATGTAGAAACAGGTAAAGATGTAACTGAAGCACCAAAAGAAAACAAACCTTCAACTGGTGGCTCAACTGGCGGCGGATCTTCAAGCGGCGGCAGTACAACAAAGCCAACACTTCCTGAAGTTAAGACTTATGAATGGGAAGCATGGGATGGCAGCACGATTGAAAAACAAGAAGATGGAAACTATTTGTTTGCAAAGGGTAATTGGTCCGATAGTAATAATGGATATACAGGCCCTATGACTAAGGATTTACATTCAACAATTGTAGATGGAGGAACTATTAATGAAGCTGTTACTGTCAAAGTTGATCCATCACAATATGGGGTAGGAGAATCATTTGGCGTCTCAGTTGGTATAAATGACAAAGATGGCAATTACTATACGGAATTGTGTGTTGACTTTATTTGGTCTAAAGAAGGAACGCTCACTGCTTCTATTGGCTTTGAACATGAAGGAACTATTGAAATCTCTCAAAGTGGTTTCTATACACTTCGTTGGATTATTGATGGCAGCGGTGAAAACTTAACCGGTACTTTTGTAGTAACAACCGAAGATGGAACTGAAATTGGCAAATTTAATAACATTAAATTCACGATAAATAATTCAGAGGTAAAAACAGCTGATTGTACAACAGCAAGATATATGTGGTTTTACCGTGTTCCAGAAACTGGCTTAATCGTTAAGAATGTGGCAATTAAGGAAACGGTTATTCCTTCACAACCTGATGAATCAGAAAAAGAAGAATCTTCAGGGGCAGATCAGGATGTAGATAACAATAATCCTGAAAATGGAACTAATAACGATTCTAGTGAAAATGAATCAACTGAACAAGATGTGGATAATACAGGGAATGATTCAGTGATTGATTCTAATGAAAATGAATTAGAATAAGCGAGCCTTTCATTTTTATAAGATATCGAATAATAAAGTGGTGTGCTATTTGGCACACCACCTTTTTGCTTTGGCATTAAAAATTGGTGATTTGAAGCATGTCGGGAATTCTTAATGATTCATCTTTTAATGCCAAACCATTTATGAATTAGCATACAATGGTTCAATATCCTTACGGTTTCTGACAACAAATAATTGGATGCAAATGAAGCCAAAGACAGCACAGAAGACGGCGACTAAGCGATAAGGCAGGAATTCACCTAATACACCAACAATCAGCTGCATAATCAATACCATTAAACTGATTGCGACATTCAATAGGGAATTCACTCTGGCGCGCATTTCCGTAGGCAGATACGACTGCACCGCGGTTTCCCGCAGGGTTGCGGAATTTACACCAAGGAAGCCGCATAAGGCTCTTAAGGCAAGCATGAGCGGATAGGGCAGAAAGAGAACGATGCCGTCAATGAATTGATAAATACGATATACAAATACTGTCATCGGATAACGCAGCGGCTGGGGAATCTTGATCGCATAGTGGATAAAGCCGCCGATCATTCGGCCAAAGGTCACCGCACTGGTCAGCAGCGCATACATCGTTGTTGTCAGCCCCGGCGCGGTTTGGAAATAGGTCATCGTCATCAGCTCAGTACCATTGCCGCAGGCATTGGTAATAGCCATGTAAGAATAAATATTCCGCAGTCCCTTTTCCTGTTTCATATAGCTGAACCCTTCACTGATTTGATGCCGGTACGCTTTAAAGTTAAATTTTTGCGCACTGGCCTGCTTCTCTTCAATACGGATCTGTGATTCAAAAGCTGATGCCAGCAGCAATAAGCCGCCGACAATACAAAACAGAAAAGGAATTCCCAGCTGCACATAGATCATCGTAGAGAGCGGCGCGGTAACGACAGTAACCGTTGGATAAATCAGAGAAGATACAGAATAACCTTTCTGCATAAACCCTTCACTGATCAAATCGGGATAGAATGCATTATAAGCCGTAGAATAGATCGAACTGATGCCGTTAGTCACAAAGCCAAACAGCATATACAGCAGATAAGAGAAATCATGCTTCATCAAATAGAAGGCAAATAATAAATAGATACTGCCCATCAATGCGTCTAAGCCAAATATAAAGGGTTTACGCTTATGTGAATCCATATACGGGGCAACTAAAATCGGCAGTAAAATCGAAGGTATCATGATCGATGCCTGATAAAGTCCAGTAAGCAGGGCTGAGCTTGTATTGTCAAAAACGACTAAACCCAATGCCAGATTCATCGCGACACCGCCCACACAGCTGATAATCGTACCAATTGTAATAATCGTAAAATTTTTAGTCCATAAAGTCTTTTTCATAAATGCCCTCTTTTCTATGCAAGAAAAGTATAGCATTCATTTAAGTAATTAAAAATAGCGCATATTTGAGAAAATAGCGCTTATAAAATAGTGCTTAAAACACTTAAAATTATATTTTTAGGAAAATTATAAATTCATCAGCATTTCCTGCATCTGCATCGCCAGCTGCAGGGCTTCTTTATAACGCCGATTTGCCTTATAGGCATCAATCAGCATATGGCCATGAAATTGCTGGAAGCCAAAGATGATTCGCTTGCCGCAGTCTTCATATACTTCTTCCAAAAGCTTTAAATATTCCTCATTCATTTTACCCTCCGACATCATCCTGACCACCTGAATCATTTTCGCATAGATATCTTCACAGTGATCTTGAATCTGCTCTTCATTCAGAACCGCTTCCGCTTTTTCAATATAATCCAAACTTTCTGAGTGCCGGTTCAGATAATATAAAACGAGGGATAATTTATGATAAGTAAGAAACTTGCTTAACGGATCAAGCCGTCCTGGCTCAGCCTCAATTAAATATTCATATGCTTTTTCATAACAGCCAGTTTCTAAATAAGTCGCACCGATATTATACTTAATATCACTGCGCAGATGAGAATTATCACGATTAAGGTTTAAACAGCGCTCATAGGTCTGAATCATAAGATCAAATTGATATAAATTACAGTAACAGCCGCCCTCAATGATGCTGACCTCACTCATCACAGATATATTTCCTTCATAAGCTGCCAGATCATACGCTTTCTTACAATATTGCAGAGCTTTTTGAAATTGTCCTTTTTCATAATACAATGAGGCTATCTTTAATTTGGAGATACTGCATGGATTTAATTGATCCGCTTTCAAATAGGCGCTTTCCGCTTCTTCATTGAACGCTTTGCCAACCAGCAGTTCATAAACAAAAAGCATTTTTTCATCCATGAAGCCAATAAAGGGCTGCAGCTGATTCAGCTGTTCTTTCATTGCTTCAACATTGAGCTGAAGCTGGGCTTCCTGTATTTCAAATAACTTAAAAGCAAGATACAGCGGATTGATTTCCGCTTCTTTCAGACAAGCTCTTATCGCTTCAGAGCTTTCACTTGTATCTTCATTATGAAAGACTTGATCAAAATAAGCGGTAAGCAGTTTCTCGCCTTGTTTTAAAACAGCTTCATTCCAGCATGATTTGATGCCTAAAGCCTTAAACAGCTGTTCAATGACTTCCTCACTGGGCTGGGCCGTACCATTTTCTATCTTGCTGAGATAAGAAACCGTACAAATCCCCTTACAGACTCCGCTTTGTGAGAAATTAAGCTTTAATCGATAGTGCTTTAATAAGAAACCAACCCAATTTTTCATTCTTTATCACCTAGCTTTAAGTGTAGCATTTAAGCTTGCATCAATCAATGATTGAATGGCTTACCGGTGGTTTTAACCATTGAATTGTGATACAATTTTAGCGACAGGCTGGTGAAATTATGAAAAAAGATTTTGATGATATTTTAGCGGACATCAGAGGTTCGGCTTCGGCTGCGACACCTTCTAAGGCCAAGCAATATCTGGAAACGATACAAAAAGAAAAAGAGGCGCTGATACGATCCAATGAGGAGCAGATTGAAGCGTTAAAGCTGCATACTTTGGATGCGGATCTTGATCGGATCAATAAAGAAATTGAACGTGATTTTGGTTTAGTGAGTGAGGATTCGCTGCCGGTGAATGAGCTAGAGCGTTTTCAAAGCATCGCAGCTGAGCTAAAGAATGCCTTGATTGGTCAGGACGCTTTTATTGACGCGCTGATTTTAGCCTTTAAACGGCCTTTAGTCATGGGTGAGGGCAAGGTTAAAAATAATATTATTATCGGATCATTAAAAGGCAGCGGCCGGCATACAGCCTTGAAGCTGATGGCTCAGGGGATGAAAAAACAGCGGCTGTTAAGTGTTGATGAAGTCGCGTTTATCGATTTGAGTAAATATCCGACCAGCAATGAAGAAAAGCTGTTTCTTCAGGATTTGTATACGGCTTTAAAAAAGGAAGGCTCAATCATTGCCTTTGAACATTTAGAACAAGCCTATCCAGGTTATTTAAAGCTGCTGGCATCATTGGCCTTCAGCGGCAGTGCGCCTTTGAATAAGCGTTATGCGATTCAAAAGGATTCTCTTGTTGAAGCAGGTAATGCTTTAGTGAAAAGCGCGGTATCAAGTTTTAGTGCTAAGGATAAATATTTAGTATTTATCACTGAACAGAAGCCGGAATCGCTGGGTTCTATCTTAGGCAGAGAATTTATGGCTTCCGTGAATGATATATGTGTGACTAAAGCTTTAGATGCGGCAGACATTGAACAGATACTGGCTCAGTTATGTTTAGCATTAAAGCATAAGGCTATGAAATATCTGCGTTTTGATTTAATCTTTGAAGACAGCTTTATGCAGGCGGCAGCCACTTATTATCGTATTGCTTTAGGTGTGCCTTCTTTGCAGCAGCTGCTTGATGATGTATACAAGGCCTTGTCACAGTTCGCTTTACTGAATCCGGAAAAGATAGGAACCGTTACTTTAAAAGCGGAGCCTGATTTAAAAGCGGTCATCGGCGATGATGTGATTGAGCTTATAAAAGCTATGGATAATGATGAAGAACTGCGCTCAGTTAAAGAAGAATTGAGCGGCATTGTCGGCTTGGATAATGTGAAGGAATATATTTATGCGATTGAAGATCATGTGAATGTACAGCGGCTGCGCAGCAGCAAGGGTTTAAAAACCTCACCGTTAAGCATGCATATGATTTTTACCGGCAATCCAGGTACAGGTAAAACGACGATTGCGCGCATCTGTGCCCGTTATCTGAAAGCGATCGGTGTATTAAACGGCGGTCAGCTGGTCGAGGTGACAAGGGCTGATCTGGTTGGCAAATATGTCGGACATACGGCTCCGCTGACGCGTGAAATTATTCAGTCAGCCTTAGGCGGCGTGTTGTTTATTGATGAAGCGTATGCGTTAGTCAGGGGTAAAGATGACAGCTTCGGTCATGAAGCGATTGATACATTAGTTAAAGAAATGGAAGATCACCGCGATAATCTGGTTGTTATCTTGGCTGGTTATACGAAAGAGATGAATGAATTCCTGCAGGCAAACAGCGGCTTGAAATCAAGATTTCCCAATATCCTTGAATTTAATGATTATACTGGTGAGGAGCTTGTGCAAATCGCCTGTTCCATTGCGAAAGGCAAAGGATATGTTATCGATGATGAAGCGTGTGAATTGCTCGCGAAGCGTTATGCGGCGGTTCAGCTTGAAAAAGGCCGGGACGGCGGCAATGGGCGGCTGGCGCGCAACAGTGTGGAGGCGGCTATTCTCAAGCAGTCTAAACGGGTGCTGAAGGATGCCGATGCTCAGCTGGAACTATTGATGAGCTGCGACTTTGATGATTAAACGTCAGTGTATCTGCGTAATCGGGGCAGGCGGCAAAACGTCACTGATCAGGCTGCTGATGGATAAATATAAGGATCGCAAAGTCTTTGTATCAACAACGGTACATATGGAGCGGCCGGCTTGCATGATTGTTGAAAAGGAAGATATTAATCAAGTTCAAAGGGCATTAATGCATGAAAATGTCATTGCCTGTGTGCATGACTCTCGGCGTGGTGTTACAGGCTTTACAAAGGAATGTTTAAGGCAGCTTTATCCGCTTTGTGATCTGATGCTGATAGAAGCGGATGGGAATCACAATCACCCGTTTAAGGTTGATCGTGACCATGAACCAAGCTTGGTTGACTTTATGACATTAGGTATCGCGGTGCTTTCCATGAGCGCTTATGGTCATAGCTTTGCTGAGGCTGCATATCCGGCGGCATTCAGCGCAGAATATTGTCAGTGTAAGATTAATGATCCAATCGATGAGGCGGCTTTCATCAAGGCAGCTAAACAGCTGATCAGCCGGTTTAACAAAACGGCTTCCTGCTTGCTGTTAACGCATTGCAGCAAACAAACAGCGGCAGCCGCAAGGGCGGTTCGCATGGCGCTTGATGTTGAGGTAATCATCTGGTGGGAAGGAGAAAAGGAATATGAAGAAAATAGTTTGTGTCTATAACTTAAGCAAGGAGCATGAACAGGTAATTGAAAGCCTGCTTGCAAAACAAAATATCGCAATTGTCAAACTAAATGAAAGGCTTTTGAATCAGAAAATCGGCGCTGTTGCGCAATTGCCTGATTTTCCATATGAGGATCGGCCGGTGGCAGAATCAGATTTTGATGAGGAGCTGCTTTTGTTTGCCAATCTGAGTGATGCGGAGGTAGATCAGTTCGCCGATGAATTGAAAAAGCATTTCCGCTTCAGCGGCGTAATGGCAATGCTGACTGAACATAACCGCAACTGGTATTTCATTGATTTCTTTGATGAAGTAATGAAAGATCATCGTCTTTTTAAAGCTATTGATGAATTGCGGGAAGAAATGAAAAACTGTGAATCTGCTGATCCATCAAAGGTAGAGAATCTTAAAAAATTGAATGATACATTGATGGAAGCCTTTCTGTATTTAAAGGCTCAGGACTATGAAGAAAAAAGACTGCTTGCGCTTAGTTCAGAATTAAGAAGACTGCGGGGAGCTGCAATTTAAACTCTCAGCGAAAGCAAAAAGTGTTATAATAAAAAAGTTGATAAGGAAAAGAGGTGGCCGGTATGGATGCGTCAGTACCCGAGCGATTGCAAATTGAACCAGATGAATTAAGTACGAGCAAACCCAGCCGGTGTTAAATCACGGTCTGGACACTCAGATAGGAGAGGGAAACGTGACACCTGAAGAAAGTAAAAATCTGCTTCGCGAATTGTTGCTGAAGGGGAGCAGCGAAGAATTAAATCATGAATTGGAGCACATCCATCCGGCTGATATTCTTGAAATTCTGCATGAGGATGATGACGCTAATTTTGAAACCATCTTAAAGCGGCTGCCGGAATCCTTTGTGGCTGACTTGATTGATGAGGAAGATGAAGAAGAAAAGTATGAAATTTTAAAAGTATTATCTGATTATCAGCAAAGTGAAGTATTAAAAGAAATGTCTTCCGATGAATTAACCGATTTAGTCGGTTCCTTGGAAGATGAAGAATTAGACGATGTTTTAAATAAGATGAGCGATGAGGACAGGGAAGATGTCAAACAGCTGCTCGCTTATGATCCAGATACCGCTGGTGGTATTATGGCTACTGAATTTATTGCTATCTGGGAGAATAAGACAGTAAAGAAAACCTTGGAATATCTGCAGTCTATCAAAGAGGAGATGGAATCCTCCTATTACTTATTTGTTACTGACCGGAATTTTATTCTTAAGGGCGTTATCTCCTTAAGAGAGCTTGTATCAACACCCTTTGATACGTTAATTTCAGAAATTACGAATCCCCATGTCATATCGATTGATGTGAATATGGATCAGGAAGAAGTAGCCCATAAATTTGAAAAATACGGTTTTGTGACGATGCCGGTTGTTGATGAAACAAATAAAATGCTGGGTATCGTTACCGTTGATGATATCGTTCAGATCATTCAGGATGAGAATACCGAAGATATTCACCAATTAGGTGGTGTCTCTGGTGAAGAGCGTGTCGATGGCACACTGGCGGAGTCAATTCGTTCCCGTCTGCCATGGCTGATGGTAAATCTTCTGACTGCCATTTTAGCGGCCTCTGTGGTCGGCGCTTTTGAAGGCACGATCTCTCAGGTTGTCGCCTTAGCGACCATCATGCCGATTGTAACGGGAATGGGCGGCAATGCCGGAACCCAGTCTTTGACCATTATCGTGCGTGGTATCGCGTTGGGTGAGCTGACCGGTGATAATGCCCGGCGCATCTTATTTAAAGAGCTGGGTGTCGGTCTTATAACCGGTGTTGTGATTGGTTTATTGATGTGTATTATTGGTTTGATTTTTCAGGGGAAAATGATTTTTGGCTTAGTTTGCGGTGTCGCGATGTTTTTAAACATGGTTGCTGCTACAATGGCTGGATATTTTGTTCCGCTTTTATTAAAGAAGATGCATGTTGATCCGGCATTAGCTTCCGCGGTCTTTGTGACAACGGTAACGGATGTTCTCGGCTTCTTCTTCTTTCTGGGACTGGCAACCATGTTTCTGCCATATTTATTATAGGAGGTGAAAGAATGGAAAAGAAAAGTGCTAAGGAATTGCTTGAACAGGTACGTCAGGCAAAAAAGAAAAATACTCATAAGAATTTTGATAAAATTGTTGGCAAGCCTAAAAACACTGCCGAATGCCGGCGGGTGAATTTTAATAAATAAGTTAAAGTAAATAGGGGAGCTGATGCACATGGTACAATTTATTTTGCAAATGCTGGTGGTTATAGAGATGATCTGCATCAATATGATTACAACCGGAAAGTGCTGCACACGTAAGAAGACAAGACCTATTGTCATAGCTGTTTTTGTATTATGGAGCTTTTTGGTAATATCTTCAGCGATTTTTATTATCAAGGCATTAGGTATCTATGGCAATGGGAATGGTTTGTTTGTGCTTTTTGGTTTCTTATACCTGATTCCCGCTGGCTGGGTATTTGAAGAATCCATTGATTATATCCTTATTGTAATTTGTACCTCATGGATTTATACGATGTTTTGTTTTTCTATCAGTGTTAATTTCGCTAAGATGTTTGATGAAGCCTATTTTGAAATCATAGCCCTTACTTTGCAGTCCGTAATTTATCTTTTTACGGTCAGACGCTTTTGGCGGTTGGTTCAGGATAAATTTCTTTATATCCTGCATCATACCTCGGCGGAGACATACCGCTCTTTACGATCATTAAGCATCAGTTGGTTTTTAACCGCGGTCATGGTTAATTTCTCTTTAGTTATGCAAGCTGGCGGCGTATTTAATTTTCTGATTATGATAATTCTGTTAGTTAACAGTTACCGTACCTATATTCTGCTTTATGATACCGTTCGTAATTATGAAACAGTGGGCTCCCTGCAGAAACTGGCGATGCGGGACGCGTTGACTGAGCTTGGCAACCGAAACAGTCTTTTAATTGAACTAGACAGGCGTCTGCATGAGGATACGGCTTTCTTCCTGCTTTTCATGGATCTTGACCGCTTTAAAGAGATTAATGATACCTATGGCCATCTTCAGGGTGATCAGTATCTGAAGCTATTCAGCGAAGAGCTATCAAGACTGTTTGGCGGTTCAGAGAATATATACCGCATCTCTGGGGATGAGTTTATCTATCTTGGACAATTAAGTGATAAGACTGAAATTCTGGAACGTTTAGCTGTTTATGAATGGCCGCTATTTAAAAAGCGAAAGCTGAAATTTCTTGGCGTTTCTTATGGCTGTGCCGATTATCCGCAGGATGCCTGCCGCTATGAAGAGCTATTGAATAAGGCCGATGCCCAAATGTACGCGATGAAAGAAAGCCGGCAAATTGAACGCTGAATAAGTTAAATATTTATAATCAATAACACAAAATAAAAAGCGCTTTTCGGCGCTTTTAGTCTTTTTCATTCTTTTCACTTTCATCCAATGATTCCTGCTCATTGATCTGAACCCACTTAATCTTGCGGTCATCAGCTTCAAGAATTTTAATATGCATTGTTTTAAAATCAAACTCTTCACCCACCGACGGCATCTTTTCAAAAAACTCAATAATCCATCCGCTCAGCGTATTGGAAGTATAAATATCTTCTTCATAAAGATGAAATAAGTCAAAGATATCATCTATATTAGCTGTACCGGCAATCTTATAAGTCTTTTCATCAAGCTGAATGATCTCATCGACGACTTCATCATGTTCATCCCAGATTTCACCAACCAGCTCTTCAATAATATCCTCTAAGGTAATAATCCCGGCTGTACCGCCAAATTCATCACAGACAACCGCCAGATGCACCTTGCTTTTTTGAAGCTGTTTTAAGGCATCAGAAATCGGTGTTGTAAGCGGCAAGTATAATGGTGTCTGAATGATTGAGGTCAGTGCTTCATGTTCTTTATCTAATTCATAGAAATCACGCTGATGGATAAAACCGATAATATTATCGATTGTATCTTTATAAACCGGCAGTCTTGAAAAATGATTTTCTTCAAATTTTTCTGTGATTTCATCTAATGTATCATCAATATCAACCGCGATAACATCTACTCTTGGTGTATAAATATCTTCAATGTCAACATCGCTGAATTCAATCGCGGAACGAATCAATTCACTTTCTTCTTTTTCAATGTTGCCGTCTTTTTCAACTTCTTCAATCATCGTAATTAATTCTTCACCGGTCATACCCTGCTTGTCACTTGATTTAAACAGCAGCATAACAAGCTTCTGCCATAAATTAAAAATAAAGGTAAACGGTGTAAGAATCACAAAGATAAATTTAAGCAGCGGATAAGCAAACATTGCGAACTCATCGGCATATTCTTTAGCGATGGTTTTTGGTGTAATCTCACCAAATAATAAAATTACAATAGTCATTACAGCTGTTGAAATGGATGGCCCATTATTTAAAAATAAAGCTGTAAATAATACGGTTGCTACAGTAGTAGCAAGAATGTTGACAAAGTTGTTGCCAACGAGAATAGTCGATATCAGTTTATCATAAGTCTCACAGAATTCAAGAACGGATTCTGCTCGTTTATTTCCGCGGTTAGCCATCTGACGCAGACGAATCTTGTTGCAGGTTGAATAGGCTGTCTCAGTTGCTGAGAAGAAACCTGAAAACAAAACGCAGAGAATTAAAACAATGAGTAAACTCGATAAGGGTACATCTTCCATGATGAATAATCATCCTCCTATATTAAATGTAAAACTGAAATAAACAAAAATTCATGCTCCGCATGATTTCTTTAAAGGATTCTTTTTTCGTATCGCTCGTGTATGTCCAAGGGCTATATCCTTTCAGTTTTTCAATCATATTTTATGATTTATGGGTAAAATATAGCATTTATGCGTATAATTGTCAATATTAGAACTTGTACAAGCATGATTGGTTGTGCTATATTATTAGCAATGAGACAATGAAGTCCATCGGAATTTGATGGGCTTTTGTTGTATTTTGGAGGCAGAACTATGGAGAAATATCATTTTGCGAAACGATTTCAAGAAAATTGTGAAGGCAGTGTAATTGCTGAAGCGATCAAGGGGGCAGATCATATGGCAGATCTGATTAACTTCAGTATCGGTGATCCGGATTTTAATACCGATCAGGAAATCATTGAACAAACTTTTCAGGATGTGAAAGCAGGTGCGACTCATTATACAGATTCACAGGGACTTTTACAGCTTAGAGAATTATTGGGTGAGTTTTATGCGGAAGCCTATAATTTAAAGGTGACACCTGAGGAAATTATGATTACCACCAGCGGCTGTCATGCGATGGTATTGGCTTTAATGGCTATTTTAGATCCTGGTGATGAGGTACTATTGTTAGAGCCGTATTTTTCATTATATAAGGAACAGGTGGAGCTGGCTGGCGGCCGTGTTGTAAGCTGTCCAAGTGATCCAGACAAGGGCTTCAGATTGGATATTCAGCAGCTTGCCGCCTGTGTCAGTGAAAAAACAAAGGCTTTGATATTGAATACACCATGCAATCCTAGCGGTGTGTGCCTTTCTAATGATGAAATGCAGCAGCTGGCTGATTTTGCTATCCAGCACGATCTGATTGTGATTGCCGATGATATCTATACGCTTTATTCATATGAAACAGCCTTTACGCCAATCATGAGTTATCAAGGAATGCGGGAGCATACTATTACGGTGTCTTCTTTTTCCAAGGATTATTGCATGACTGGCTGGCGTATTGGCTATATCGCGGCGGATCAATCATTGATTCAGATTGTCAGAAAGATCAATGATGCCATTGTATATTCAGCACCGGCACCTTCGCAATGGGCTGCGATTCATGCCTTACAGCTGCGGGATAAGATTCAGCCCTTGCTTAAAGCTGAATTTGAAAAGCGCTGCCGCTATGCATATGAGCGGATCAATGCCTGTTCATATTTATCTGCCATAAAACCGCAGGGAAGTATTTATCTATTTGTAGATGTGCGTCAAACAGGCTGCACCAGCAAGCAATTCTGTGAGCGGCTTTTAAAGAAAGCACATATTCTTGTTCTGCCGGGAGATGACAGCGGTAAGAGCGGAGAAGGCTTTGTACGCTTTGCGATGACCTTAGGAATTGATAAGATGAAAACTGCATTTGATCGAATTGATCAGCTTACAGTGACTGATTTTATGTTATAATCTTTTTAAAAAGAAATGAGGAACAGCATGAAAACAGTATTATTTGATTTAGACGGCACATTGCTGCATATGGATATCGATGAATTTGTGAAAGCATATTTTAAGCTTTTAGGTAAGACCTTCGGACAGAAGGGCTATGATGTAGAGCGGGTCATGAAGGGCTTAGGCGCTGGTTTAGAAGCCATGATAAAAAATAATGGTTCAGCAACCAATGAGGAAGTATTCTGGCATGTGTTTACACAATATTCCAATTATCAGCTCGCTGATGTCGAAGAAGACTTTTTGTCATTTTATACCCATGAATTTGAAAACTGCGCTTCTTTAGCTGCCAAGAATCCATTAGCTGACGCGATGGTGAAGAAATGCAAAGCCTTGGGTTATCAGGTCATTCTGGCAACCAATCCGTTATTTCCAAGGATTGCGACACAACAGCGGATTCGCTGGGCGGGCTGTGATCCAGAGGATTTTGAATGGATTACAACCTATGAAAACAGTTCTTTCAGCAAGCCCAATCCTGCTTATTTTAAAGAAATCATGGATCGTTTTCAGCTGCAGGCGGAAGACTGTATCATGATTGGCAATGACCTTGATGAAGACGGTGTCATTGAGACATTAGGCGTACCCTGTTATCTGACTACGGATTGTCTGATTAATAAGCATGGCAAAGAAATCAAGGTTAAGTGGCAGGGCAGCTTTGAAGAATTATATAATCAAATTAACTAATGAATATCGGTGAAATCCAGCAGATTCTTGATCTGCATAAGTGCTGTTATGAATTGATCGCCCAAGATAAACCGATTTTTTCAGCAGCTGATGCCAAGCAGTATTATCCAATTGAAAAGGCCGCGCCAATGTTGGTCTTGCAAAGTGAAAAGGGCTTGCTTGGCTGTATTGTGTCTTTTCAGCATGGTAAACTGAACTTTGATGAATTAAAGCGTCAATTTGGTTTTATACAATTAAAACTAGCTGATCGAAAAGTGATTAAAGAAGAAACCGGTTATGATATTGGCACGATTCCGTTGGCAGGCTTAGGGCTTGATTGTATTTTTGATAAAAAGCTTTTAAAGCATGATTTTGTCTTTGGCGGTACCGGCAATGAGAGGCTGACGCTTAAAATAAAACCCGCTGATTTGCTGCGGGTAAACGTCATTATAGGACAATTTGAATAATTTAAAAATAGGTGGTGCCAATCGGTATCACCTATGATGCTATTAGGGAGGTTAAATCATTGGCCCATAAGCCGCTGTTAAAGCGTTTCATGCCAATGACCAGACGTACAAGCTGTTCTAATTGAACAACGAGGAATACTAAGGCGATATCCTGCATCTTAAAGAGATGAACACAGATAAACGCTAAAGGAATGCCGATTACCCACATGATGCCGCTGTCCAGAACGGAAATAATCTTTGAATCACCGCCGGAGCGCAGCACTGAGAAAATCATGAAATTAAAAAGCCGCATTGATATTTTAACCGCGAATACCATTACCAAGGCTTCGGCATATCCAATAACCACCGGGTCCTGAAGCTGGAAAATCGAAACCATCGGACCGGCGAAGACAATCATCGCGGTTACGAGCACTACAGCCAGTATCGCTGACAGACCACAATAATAATCACCCTCACGGCGCGCTTCTTCAATCTTGCCCTGACCGAGAATACCGCCTAATAAAACTGAAATCGCATTGCCATAGCCATAGACTACAAATAGAAAAACATTGCTGATTTGATTGCCGACATAATAGGCATCCATGGCTTGTGTGCCTAATACGCCAAAGGCCTTGACAAATAAAGTGGAACCAAAACCAAATAAAGTTTCATTAAAAATAAGCGGCGCAATTTTGCGTAAAATAGGCATTACAAAGCTGCGGTCAAAGCTAAACATTTCAGTGAATGAACCAAGAAAGGGCTGTTTAGTAATAAAGCCGTGAATCGTATAAACAGCTACCGCAAAGCATTGTGCCAGAACTGTACCTAAAGCCGCGCCTTGGACACCCATCTCCGGGAACGGACCGACACCGAAAATTAAGGCATAGTTTAATCCGGCATTGACAAGCATAGATACAATACTGACCTTTAATGGAATTGATGCTTTTTGGATACTGCGGTAAATATAGCTGAATGCAAAACTGATGCAGCTGGGTACAAATGAAAACATGGCGATATTCAGATATAGAAGTCCATTCTGAATAATTTGCGGATCATCCATGTAGAATCTTAAGATAAATTCACCAAAGAACATGGAAACCACCAGCCAGAATAATGCATTGATCATACCAAGTACAATGGAGAAACCAAAAACACGTTTTAAATTTCGATAGTCTTTGGCTCCATAGAATTGTGATGAAAACATACCGGTACCGCCAATTGAACCATAGGCAATCATACTGCATAAAGTATCAATCTGAGCGGCAGTCCCTACGGCGGTAACCATGCCAATCCAGGATACCATCAAGGTATCGACGATTCCCATGGCTGATGAAAGCAATTGCTGCAGAGCCAGCGGAATAGCTACTCTCGCGGTTCGCTGATAAAAATCTTTGGGACCAAAATAACGCTGTATCAAGCTTTGCATATTTTACCTTCTTTCAGTTATACAAGCTATTATAGCTTAAAAATTAGATTTATAAAAGATACTATTGCCATTGAGAAACGACGCTTTATTTGATAGAATAAAAAGAGATGGAAAAAAACAGCTTAAATGCAAGGGGGCTCATATGGAAATTAACAAAAGTATTCAGAACGCAATGAATGATTATCAAAAAATTACTGGTTTAAGAAGTTACATGGTATTGAATAAAGAAGATTTGAATAGTCCTTCAGAAAAGAATTATTTTTGTAAATGTTTGAAGATTTCAACAAAGGCAGTGAAGCTATGTGAAGAATGCGCGGCAGAAGCAATTGATATTATATTGAAAACTAAAAAAGAATATATTTATTCTTGTCATGCCGGTATTATTAAAGTGGCGATTCCTGTGGTTGTGAATGGTGAGATTGTGTCTATTGTAATCGTAGAAGGTATTTTAAACAGCAAGCAGCTGGAATCAAGTGATCAGTGGGCTCAGTATCTGAGTAATGAATATGATGTGTCTGCAAGTATTATGAAGAAAACCTTTGAGACAGTAACAGTAATGAATGAACGTGAATTAAACGCGTCGATCAAACTGCTGCATGATTTGATTGATTATCATATTAGTAAGGAAGTTTGGGTGAATGGACAACCTGCTTAGTTTTGATTATTTGCCGGGTACTGATATTTATTTATATCAGCGCCGGGATATGTTCAGGATGAATACGGATACTGCCTTGCTGGGTCATTTTATGCGTGTCAAAGAGAATGATACAGTGCTTGATATTGGCTGCAATAACGGGGCTTTGTTACTCTATGCTTCACAATATACCAAGGGTAAGCTGATCGGTGTTGATATTCAAAAGGAAGCTTGTGAGCTTGCGGAAAAGAATTTGGCATATCATAAACTGACTAATTCAATGATCTGCTGTGCGGATGCGGCGGCGTTTGAATGTGAACCCTGTGATGTTGTTGTCTGTAATCCGCCTTATTTCAGGGTTACACATGAAGATCAGCTGAATGAGTCATTGGCCAAGCGAATCGCGCGTCATGAAACAAATTTGGATTTTGAAACATTGGCGGCGAAAGTGAGTCAATGTCTGAAAGAGAACGGCAGATTTTATTTGGTTCACCGCTGTGACCGGTTAACGGATTTATTATGCGGTTTAAGAAAAGTTGAATTAGAAATGAAGACCATGCAGCTGATTCGGGATGAAAATAAGGAACATCCGCATGGGGTATTGATCGAGGCGGTTAAGCATGGCAAAAGCGGCTGTGTTGTGCTGCCTGAGCATATTGTAAGACGTTAATTAAGAGGATATATTGCATAACCTAAAGTACCGGAAATAGGGTTCTAAAGGTTATGCTTTTTTGTGTGAATTTTAGTAAAACAGCCTAACATTAAAAAAGTACAGCCAGACTGTACTTGGTTTGATAATATTCGACATCTTGTATTACTGTCTCGAAAAGTATACTTTATACCACACTGAAGGAGATACAAAAAACAACTGTGAAAGTGCATAAAAAAGCCTGCGAGCCTTTACAAATGACTCAAAAATGCCTATAATGAAGGAGAAATATAGTGTCTCAAAAGGTATACCTTTTAAGACATTCTTTCAATACCTGGGGAGGTAATTAAAATGAAATCAAACAAGACAAGGTCAGCGATGACTGCTTTAGTCATAGCTGCAATGCTCTGTGCAGCGGCTATGCCAATCAGAGCGGCTGAGGCTCAATGGGTCAATAACAACGGCACATGGTCTTATGTTAAGG
>PVML01017156.1_pt1 | contig 116055 bp, 128 predicted proteins | sample 1853371 | NCBI WGS metagenome assembly PVML01 (sample SAMN08533508, study PRJNA380276) | Human gut metagenome, whole genome shotgun sequencing project. | isolation source: participant 1, chromium library | host: Homo sapiens | collected 2017 | reverse complement strand
ACTTTATCAACTTTAAGAAGCGTGTCTTCATCACACTGAACATACATAAAAAAAAGGACCTATCCGGTCCTCTCTAGATGTTAGCTTTTCGTCACCCACTACAGTTGACAAAGAGCCTAAACTTTTTTGTTTAGTCCTCTTTTTGTTTTCCTCATCGGTCTGCTCGATGATAGGAGCAGTCAGATTGTAAATCTGAAATATATTCAAATTATTTTCCTAAGGGCGCACTTACATACCATGAAAATCATGGTATAAATTGCCAATATTACTGACTGTATTGATTCTAATCGATTAAGTGGCACGGTTTAGAACCGAAAAGACATATTGTCCTGTGCTACAATCAAGTCGACCAAAACAAATTGAAGGTGAGCGTCAAATATGCCCAATACCATTGACTCACCGTTATTTTCAATAAGGCAGGTACCTAAATCCACACCTCTATTTATGCATAATAAACTTTAGCTTATTAATTATTTCTGCCTTTAAAAATATTAATAAAACAACATAAATAATTATGCCCACAGTAATTTCCAACAGAATGAATATCCAAGATGTCGGTGTTAACAAACTAATTTTTAAAACAATTAGAAACATCACTAATCCTGCAATTAAATACTTAGATAAATCCGAAAACAGTGTATGCAAATTAAGCTGTTTATGAATTATAAAAATTTGATACACAGTTACAGACATTTCAGAAATTACAGTTGCAATTGATGCACCAACAGTACCTAGATATATAATCAGTGGAATATTTAACATTAAATTGACTATCGCTCCAATGATCACCGACACTGTATATGACTTATTTTGATTAGTTGGTAAAAGATATTGAGCACCTATTGCGTTGCTCCAAGCTATAAAAATAATTGCGATTGACTCGATCATTAACACAGGAATAACATCACTAAATTGAGATGTAAAAAAAAGTGGCACGAGTTTAGGAGTAATAGCTATCAGACCAAACATCATAGGAATCGAAATTGCCGACACAAAAGAAAAACCTGCGTACATGTATTCCTTAGTTTTACTATAATCTCCATGTGCAAAGGCATTTGCAACACGTGGCAACATGACAGTACCTGTTGCAGTAGCAATAGCCAAAACCAGTTTAACTATTTTATCAGACTGATCAAAAAAGCCGGAGCTCCTAACAGAATCCAATGAACCTAACATCGTTTTATTCAAAACCCAATAAATTTGGACAGCAATTTGTGGGATAAACATAACTAAAGATTGCTTTAAATGCTTTATTGGCCTCAATTCACGATAGTTAACCTTTACGAGATATCTGTGTAAACTTGGGAAAAAAGTTAAATTACCAATTAATGTAGATAAAACTATTATCAATATATATATATTCAAATCATTGTAAGATTTGACAAATAGGAAAATACTGAATAGAGCAAGTAACTTAACTATAAAATTTCTTAATACAGTTACTTTAAAATTTTCAATTCCCATAAAAAACCAAGAGATATCAAATGCAGCTGCAACTATAGCAATGGATTGAGACAAATAGTATGCATGATACTGACCATTAATGGTTAAAAAAGCAATGAACAAACAATATGCTAAACATATTGTTAATAGTCTTAAAATAAATATTTCATAAAAGACTTTAGACATTTTGACTTGATTATCCCTAACAAAGGCAATTTGACGATTCCCATACAAATCGACTCCTATACTACCAAATAAAACAAAATACTGAACAATAGAATTGGTATATGAGTTAATTCCAATACCTGAAGGGCCCAAAATTCTTGACAAATAAGGAATGGTAAGTAATGGCACAATTATTATAAAGACCTGATATATTGCATTATAAAGATAATTTTTTGCGATTTGCATTAATAAACCTCCCGAAAAATATTAAACAAAAACTATATAACAGGAAGGATTAAAAATTGGGTCCTCCTGTCCACCTAAGTTCTAATAAAAGTATATAGATGGTGAAATCTTACCATTCTTAATCAAGCAGAATAACTTTTAATAAGTTTTCATCTGCCTTCACTGTAATTAACACGGTTCTGTTGCAAAGTTTTCCAAAAAATCTATTTTAGTGTAAAATTGAGAAAAAAGACAGAGAGGACAGAGTAATGAATCATTTTAAAGGCAAACAATTCAAAAAAGACGTCATTATTGTCGCTGTTGGTTACTACCTGCGTTACAATCTAAGCTATCGTGAAGTTCAGGAATTGTTATATGATCGTGGAATAAATGTTTGTCATACTACGATTTATCGTTGGGTGCAAGAGTACAGCAAAGTCCTCTATTATCTTTGGAAGAAGTAAAATAGACAATCCTTCTATTCATGGAAAATGGACGAAACCTATATCAAAATTAAGGGACGTTGGCATTATCTTTATCGTGCAATTGATGCGGACGGCTTAACCTTAGATATCTGGTTACGAAAGAAACGGGATACGCAAGCAGCCTATGCTTTCTTAAAACGACTCCATAAACAGTTTGGTGAGCCCAAAGCAATTGTGACCGATAAAGCACCTTCTCTTGGCTCCGCATTTAGAAAGTTACAGAGTGTGGGTTTATATACTAAGACAGATCACCGAACTGTGAAGTATCTTAACAATTTAATAGAACAAGACCATCATCCTATTAAACGACTAAACGACGGAATAAATTTTATCAAAGTCTCCGTACAGCCTCTTCCACGATTAAGGGCATGGAGACCCTTCGAGGAATATATAAAAAGAACCGAAGAAATGGAACGCTCTTCGGCTTTTCTGTGTCTACTGAAATCAAGGTATTAATGGGAATACCAGCCTAATATTATTTTGAGTTCATAGAGGGCACGTTTAATTTTCAAACTTCGCAACAGAACAATAAATTCATTTTACCTTAAATTTGAAAAAAAAGATAGTTAGAACTGGACTGAATTCAAATAAATAGATACAAAATGGAATACATCTTCTTAGTGAAGTTAAGTCAAGTTTTTAGAGTAATAAACGTAGAATTTTAATCTATTTATTTTAAGCACTTACCTTTTCAAATTGATTAGGTGTAAGATACCCTAAACTTTGATGGATTCGTTTTGAATTATAAAAGGCTTCGATGTACCAGAAAATACTCTGATAGGCTTCTTCAAAGTTCTTATATTTAAATTGATACACCCACTCTCTTTTTAAATGTCCATGCCAAGATTCAAGACTGGCATATGATAAGGGTATCCCCTTCAACTGAAAGAGTGAGCCATCCCATAATACTTAAGCAACTCTTCATACTCTAGACTCGCATACTGGCTTCCTTGGTCAGAATGAAGAATAACAGCTTCTGGATAGTCTTGTGATTTAATGGCCTTATTTAAAGTTCTTTGCACTAATTCTACAGTCATTCGCTTGCCCAAATCCCAAGCAATGACTTTTTTAGTATAACGATCCATAATGGTTGAGAGATAAGCCCATCCTTGTTGAGTAGGAATATAAGTAATGTCGGTTGACCAAACCTTATTTTTCTTTGTAGGTTCAGTCTGTATGAGATTTTTTCGATTGATGTGATCACTTAGTGAGTATCCACTAAATTACACAATAGTGACTCTAAGATTTAAGGATAACATCAAATGTGGCTTGGTTCGTTTTTATAGCGATTGCTTATTAAGGCTCAGTCACTTTTTAACTCCGCAAAAACTAAATTAATTTACAAGGTTTTTTTACTTGAATTAATTTACAAGGTTTTTTTACTATGGTATAATTATCTCATTCTATATACATTCTATATAAATAATAAAAAAGGAATCGTTTTTATTATTTACTGATAAAAAGGGTTAAATTTTTTATATTTTGAAATTTAGAACAATGATAATTAATGCTGAGCATTATCTAGAACTCCATCCAGAAATTAAAGCTGCCTACCATGCCAATGGCAACAAATTAGAAAATGATCCACGGGTAACGAAGATTGGGTCATTTATCAGACGACACTTAATGGATGAGTTACCACAATTTATCAATGTTCTTAAAGGGGATATGGCATTGGTTGGTCCAAGACCAATTTTTCTTTTTGAAGCGAAAGAATATGGAGAGCGCCTCTCTTACTTACTCATGTGTAAACCTGGAATTACTGGTTATTGGACAACACATGGTCGAAGTAAAGTTCTTTTTCCTCAACGAGCAGATTTAGAACTCTATTACCTCCAGTACCAAAGTACCAAAAACGATATCAAGCTTCTATCACTCACAATTGTACAAAGTATTAACGGATCGGACGTATATTGAAAAATGAAAATAGCATTAGTAGGTTCCAGCGGTGGCCATTTGACACACCTGTATTTGTTAAAAAAGTTTTGGGAAAATGAAGATAGATTTTGGGTCACATTTGATAAAACAGATGCAAAATCTATATTGAAAGAAGAAAGATTTTATCCTTGTTATTATCCCACAAATAGAAATGTAAAAAACACGATAAAAAATACCATTCTTGCATTTAAAATACTTAGAAAAGAAAAACCAGATTTGATTATTTCGAGTGGTGCTGCGGTAGCCGTTCCTTTTTTTTGGTTAGGTAAACTATTCGGTGCAAAGACAGTCTATATTGAAATATTTGACCGGATCGATAAACCAACCTTAACAGGAAAATTAGTTTATCCAGTTACTGATAAGTTTATAGTTCAATGGGAAGAGTTAAAAAAAGTTTACCCTAAAGCGATTAATCTAGGAGGGATTTTCTAATGATTTTTGTAACGGTTGGAACTCACGAACAACCATTTAATCGACTCATTCAAAAAATTGATGAACTTGTACGCGATGGTGAAATCGAAGACGATGTATTCATGCAAATTGGGTACTCAACTTATGAACCCAAATATACTAAATGGGAAAAGTTTATTGGATATGAGACTATGGAAAGATGTATGAATGAAGCGAGTACGATTATTACTCATGGCGGACCATCTACCTATATGCAAGTATTACAACTAGGTAAAATTCCGATAGTTGTTCCACGGCAAATGAAATTTAATGAGCATATAAATGATCATCAACTTTGGGTAAGTAAACAGGTTGTGAAAAAAGGATACTCATTGATTTTGTGCGAAGATGTTGAAGACATTCTCGAAAATATTATTAGTTCCAAAATTTCAGATACCTTACAAAAAAATGTAAATCACAACACTGAATTCATAAAATTATTCAGTGCTGAAATTTACCAGCTATTTATAAAAAGTGAGAAGATATGATACCAAAAGTAATACACTATTGTTGGTTCGGAGGGCAACCTTTACCAGAATCTGCGCTAAAATGTATTGAAAGTTGGAGAAGGTTTTGTCCAGATTATGAAATAAAACAATGGTCTGAGGAAAACTATGATGTAAATAAAATTCAATATATTAAGGAAGCATATCAAGAAAAAAAATTTGCTTTTGTAACGGATGTTGCAAGGCTTGATATCATTTATAGTGAGGGGGGCATTTATCTTGACACGGATGTAGAGCTTATAAAATCTCTTGATGAATTGCTGTATAATAGTTTATATTTAGGAATGGAAAGATCTGGTAGAGTAAATACGGGTTTAGGGTTTGGAGCTGAAGTAAATCATCCAATTGTGAGAGATAACCTGGAGTTGTATACTGATATTTCTTTTTTAGATAACAGTAATGTAACCTGTGTAACCCACACGACAAATCTTTTAAAAAAATATGGTCTAAAAAACAACAATAAAATTCAACATTTAGACAATGCTGTAATTTTACCTACTGAATATTTATGCCCTCTAAGTTTTGAGACGAATAGATTGAAAATAACGGAAAATACTTACTCCATCCATCACTATGATATGAGTTGGAAAGATAAGAGAGATAAATTTTTAAGACTTAAAATACAACTTAGAAAATGGGTAGGGGATGATTTTTATGAAAAAGTTATTAAAAGAATTGGAAAATAATTATCATGAATAAAATAACCATGACAAGAGAGATGAGAGTGGTTGCCTTATGTGTCGTAATTTTAGAATATTTAAATAATACAGGATTAATTGCGTCTTCAGTATACTCTTTTAGCATGGCGAGTACAATCCTCTTATCCTATATCTTATTCTGTAAAAAAAGAGAAGGATTTTCTTTAAAGGAGATTATTGTACTACTAATTTCCTTTATTTTTGTAGTTTTAAATCGTAATGCTAGTAATTTTAGTTTAGGGTTAATGTGGATACTCTATTTTATGTTAAGTAAGTCGGAAATAGATTTAAAAAAAGTGATGAAAACATTTTTTGTTACCTCTAGTGTTTGTTTTATTTTGACAATATTACTTTATTTAATAATGTCTCTTAATAAAAGCTCTGATATGATAATGTGGCGTGGAGATGCTTTTATCAATCGTATGAGTTTAGGATTTATCCAACCGAATTTTGCAATGATAAGCTTTTTAGGTGTAGCGATAGCGTTATTATATTTGAGTACTGAAAGACAAAGAATAACTATAATTTTTATTGCCATTTTAACTTTTATTATATTTTACTTTACTCAATCAAGAACTTCAGGATATATCTTATTGTTTATTTTGAGTATTTTATTTGTTAGTAGTAAAAAAACTAAAAAGCAAGTTTCAAATTTTGAAAAAAGGAGCATTACAGTTTTACCACTAATTCTTTTAATAATCTCTTATTCGTTGTTAAAGTTACCTATTAATCAACACCTCAATAACTTGCTTTCTGGTCGTCTGTCGCTTTATCAAGAGATTTATTCTACATTTGGTATACATTTGATAGGGAATAATGATGTTAAAAATACAATGTTAGATTCAGCATATCTTCAAAGTTTGCTAGCAAAAGGAATTTTGTTTACATTGTTTTTATTTGTAACTTTCTTTTTCATATTTTTTCTTAAGAGAAAAACACAAACTAGGTTGCAAAGTTTAGTAATTATGATGTATTTTTTAATTGCATTTACAGAAACATCATTTTTTAGGTTTGTAATTTTATTTCCAGTATTGATGGTAATAATGGATCAGAAAGAGGCTAATAAAGTAATAGAAAAGGTGGCATAGTAAGTATTAATAAAAAAAGAGATTGAGGAATACATAGTATCCGTTATAGTTCCTGTTTACAATGTAGAGGAGTATATAAGAGAGTGCATCAAATCTATTCAAGCTCAAACATATTCTAATATTGAAATCATTGTTATTAATGATGGAACAAAAGATAAATCAATTGAAATTATATCAGAAACAACCTTATTATCATTTGTACACCAAATAGGTGTTCAAGGTGCTATTGCTTTAATATGTATATTCTACTTTATGAGTAAAGAAGTATTGGAAAAAGTACAAAAGAATTCACAATTCAAAAATAGATTTTTATTTTATGTTCCAATGATATTGATTTTTGTTAGTATATATCAAGCTAATACATATACCCCACAATGTATAACGTTGTTAATGATTACTTTGGGAGGATTTGTAGGAATGAGAGACAGGAGAAGGAAAAAATATAATGGTTAAATTTTCTATAATTATTCCAGTATATAACTTAGAAGATTATTTATATCGCTGTTTATATTCTGTCCTCAATCAAGATTATAATGATTTTGAGATTATACTTATTAATGATGGTTCAGATGATAATTCACTTAATATTATCGAAGAATTTAAAAATCAATATTGTAGTAAAATAAAAGTAATTTCTCAAGTGAATCAAGGAGTATCATCAGCAAGAAATAAGGGACTTCAAGAAGCTGAAGGTGAGTATATAATTTTTATAGATGGGGATGACTATATTGATAGTAATCATTTAAGTAATATTCTTGAATATATAGGAGAATCAGAAAATTCCTTTATTCTAAATAGTCTATTTGTAGAGACCGGGGAAACTACTCGGGTTATTCCCAAAGCAAGTAAAAATTATGATTGTAGTTTTAATGGAACTCTTATGAATATTTTAGATAATCATAGATATCAAGGCTTTTTGTTTAATAAAATATTTAGTAATTCAGTAATAAAAAGTAATGATTTGAAGTTTAAAGAAAATTTATATTATGCGGAAGATACAGAGTTTGTTATTAGATACCTTTTGGAGTTGCAAAAGAGAGAATCGGATTTAGTTGCTAATATAATTAATTCTCCAACATATCATTATGTTCAAAGAAAAAGCAGTGCTACTCACCAATTTAATATCAGACAATTTTCTCTAGTAAATTCTATAGAGGAAATTCAATGTAATCTAGAAAAAATGAAATCAATAAATAAAGAAGTTTTGTATTTAGTACAATCAAATTTAATTCAGTCAGTATTGAAAATGATAAGATTATCTAGAATAAATGGTGTAGTTAATGAACATTTGGAAGATTCACTAGATAAAATCGTAACAAATTCATGGGATAATATTGAAACTATCTGGAAATCTCAAAGAAAGATTTACTCTAAGGTATTTTTAACACTAAGAATTATTCAGGAAAAAGTTAAGGGTAAGAAAATCAAATAGATAGCAACTATTATGAAGTAAGTTGCGGCTCTTTGTCAACTGTAGTGGGTGACGAAAAGCTAACATCTAGAGAGGACCGGATAGGTCCTTTTTTTATGTATGTTCAGTGTGATGAAGACACGCTTCTTAAAGTTGATAAAGTTTCTAAAACCGAAGCCCAAACGTTTGATGTCTTTAATCAACTTGTTAGTCGCTTCAAGTTTCGCATTTGAATAGTCCGTTTCTAGTGCGTTTTTGATGTATTGCTTGTGTCTAAGAAAAGTCCTAAAGACAGTTTGAAAATAATGATTGACCTTGCTCCTATTTTCCTCTATCAGTTCAAAGAACTCATCTACTCTCTTATCCTGAAAGTGAAAAAGCAAAAGCTGATAAAGTGTATAGTAGTCAGTAAGCTCTTTTGAAAAGACTAGTGTCTTCGCAACAACTTCATGTGGTGCTAAAGTTTGGCGGAAAGTCTTTGAATAAAAAGAGTTGAGAGATAGTTTACGGCTGTCCTTTTGGAAGAGTCGCCAGTGATTTTTCAGAGCTCGATAGGGTAGTGACTTCTTATCGAACTGGTTCATAATTGCAATTCTTGTCTTTAAAAAGGCACGTCCAAGGTGCTGGATGATGTGAAAACGATCAAGAACGATTTTTGCGTTTGGAAAGAGCTTGCGAGCCAGTGGAATATAAGCTCCAGACATATCCATCGTGATAAACTGTACCTGTTGTCGGACTTTCAATGGATACTTCAAAAAGTAGTTTCGTATAGTAGTTTGGCGGCGATTATCAAGGATGGTTATGAGTTCGTTTGTCTCATAATTCTGCGCCACAAAAGCCAATTCCCCTTTCTTGAACCCAAACTCATCCCAGGACATAACAGCAGGGAGTTTGTCATAATGTTCCTTGAAAGTAAACTGATCAAGCTTACGATAGACAGTGGACGTCGACACGCGAAGTCTTCTTGCAATATCAGTTAGTGACACTTTCTCAGTTAGGAGTTGTGTAACTTTTTGTCGGACTAGATTGGAGATTTGGCAGTTTTTCTCAACGATAGATGTCTCAGCTACCGTGACACTTCTACAACTTTTACACTGGAAACGACGTTTTTTCAGACGTAGTAGAGTTGGCGTTCCCGCTTGCTAGAGAAGAGGGATTTTAGAAGGCTTTTGAAAGTCTTACTTGATCATCTTTCCATGGCAATGAGGACATGATGGTGCAGGGTAATCAAGTTTTGCTTGAATCTCGATATGAGTGTCAGTTTCAAAAACAAGTGAAATCTTGATATTTTGGTCTTTGATTCCGATTAATTATGTGGTATTCTTAATAAGTCTCATAAGTTCTTCCTAATGATGGTTTGGTTGCTTTTCATTATAGTTCTTATGGGACTTTTTGTGTACACTCAAAAAGCTCTATAATCCCTACAGTGGGTTTTACCTACTACAGAAATTATAGAGCCAATATATCTCCTGTCTATTTTTATGCTACTTTTGGGTTAGCTCAACTCAACCGCCTTTTAATCTCCCAACAACAATAATACCCAATCAAACAACCCAAAAAATTCAAGATAATATCACTAATGGCAAATGTGCCCAAATAAAAGATAAATTGAATGGTTTCAATTCCTAAAAGTGTGACCAAACTGATAATGACAAACTGTTTGAAATTAGTATTGATACAGTAAAGGCCACCTAAAGGAATGAAGTAGATAATATTTAGCACTGCCTCTTGAATCGTTCTGGTATCCGCTTTTATAAAGTCAAAAGGATTCAGTGATATCGCCCGAAAATCCGTTGTTTTAGTAAAAAGCACCATGAATAACAGTAATAAATACACACTGAAAGCAAGATAGAGATAAATAACTGAAAAATGTTTGAGGTGATACTGGATGCCAAACAACCAGATAATCAGCGTTAATAAGAGTATTAAAGTTAATGCGGTATAGTCAAAGTGGTTAATCAACCTAGTCAGGCTTTGATAGCGAGTGAGAACGGGCATAAACAGCCAAGTAATCGTCGCATAACTCAGGATAAATGTGACCAATAAACTGCTGAGGTAGATCATATATTTTCGCAACAGTTTTTAACTCCTTTTCTTGATGAGATTAACCCTATTTTAACATATTTTAAAACTTTCATGTTTTTATGAATTTAAAATAAAGTTCAATAAATTTTTTGAAAATTTTGGAAAAAGGCGTATAATAAAATCATGAACGTATAACTCAGGCAAGATATCAAGGAGGATATCAGATGACATGGTTCTGTTGCGAAGTTTGAAAATCAAACGTGCCCTCTCTGAACTCCAAATATCTTAGTCTGTTATTACCATTAATACCTTGATTTCAGTAGACATCGAAAAGCCGAAGAGCGTTCCATTTCTTCGGTTCTTTTTATATCTTCCTCGAAGGGTCTCCATGCCCTTAATCGTGGAAGAGGCTGTACGGAGACTTTTGACCGCCTGCATTTTGTAGCCGAAAATGGTGGTCAGGTGGTTAGCTATGGCAAGCTTCTGTGTCAGGAGTTTATGGCATCAAATGATGTTGAAAAATTACTAAGATATTTTAATTATGATTTGTTAGATAAACCGACTATATTTGATGGTGCTAAATCTGCTTACATGCTATCAGGAACGAAACTACATTTTGGTAAAGAGATGATAACAGAAGAAGAGCAAGCCGCTATGGAAGCATCCATTCACCGTTTGAATAGGTTGGAGGATTTAGATGATGATTTCATCAAAATTACCATGTTGCTGTGTCCTGAAGAGGCTAATCAGGTTTCGCAAGCCTTTAATCGTGATTTTGATGGTAATCTTGTCGCTGTTCCAAGCGGTTTTGGTGCTATTGACTTCATTCAAAAAGGCATGCACAAGGCTTGGGGGCTTAAGCAGCTTCTTAACCATTGGGACTTGAATGAGGCAAATGTTATGGCTTTTAGTGATAGTGACAATGATATTGAGCTCCTGCGTATGGCTAGTCATTCTTATGCGATGGAAAATGCCAGCCCTGCTCTTTTGCAAGTGGCAGACCAAATAGCACCGCACCATAAGGATTAAGGGGTATTGACTATCTTAGTAGATTATTTAGGTTTATCGTAAAAAAGGGTGGTAAAGTAATGAAGTTATATTTAATGAGATATGGTGAGACTCTCCTCTAACTGAAAATGGAATCTGTCAGGCAGAACAAGCTAAGCAGTACTTTGCGAAGGAAGGTATTTCTTTTGATGCTGTCTACTCATCTACGCAAGAGAGAGCAACTGATACGGCTAAGATTGTGGTGCCTGAGTACACTGTAACCCAGCTCAAGGGAATTAAAGAAATGAATTTTGGGTCTTTTGAAGCTCAACCAGAGCATCTCCTACCCAAACATCGTCCAGGTTCACGATTCTTCGAAGATCTCTTGGTCCCATACGGTGGCGAAGATATTCGCGAGGTTGGACAGAGGGTTTTGAAGACTGTTTTAGAAAAAGCAGAAGAACACACTAAAGATGATGCTGAGAATCTCCTATTTGTCAGTCATGGGGCGGCTTTATGGGGATTAATCATTACCATGGACTTAGCCTTTCCTGAAGGAGTGCATTTTGGGAATTGTAATATTTGTGTTTATGATTATAACCAAGGACAATTGGAGCTTCTTCAGGTGATTGATCCGATTTCTGGTTTAGAGGTGACATTATGAAAGAATTTTATTTAATGAGACATGGACAAACACGATTTAATGTTCAGCATAGGCTTCAGGGGGTCTGCGATGCCCCTTTGACGGAAGTCGGGATTGAACAGGCTAAAAAGGCTGGTCAGTATCTAGCCAAGCAAGAGCCAATTTTTGATCATGTCTTTACGTCGACCTCTTAGAGAGCCAGCGATAATCTAGAAATTACGAAAGGACTAACAGATTATGAAAGACTTAAAGGTCTTAGAGGACAGGATTTTGGAGCTTTTGAGGGCCAGTCAGAGTATCTTACTCCTAAAACCTTACCTGATAGACAAGGCTTTTGTGATTACTTTGTTCAATTTGGTGGCGAGAGTACTACCCAGGTCCGGGATAGTATGGGGTTGACGATTAGGGCCATCATCGAGAGTATGACCGATGGTTCTAAGTCCTTGCTGGTTAGTCATGGTCCATCTATTTTGCAATTCTGTAGACGTGTTTTAAATCCTGTCCCAGATATCCATGGTCTTAAAAATTGTTGTATCTTACACTTTACTTATGACCAAGGTCAATTTGAACTGGTCTCAGTTTATAATCCAGTAGAAGAAGAGTATATTTATGGAGGTGAAGAATGACACGATTCTATTTAATGTGACATGGTGAGACATTATTTAATACACTCAATCGGATTCAAGGTTGGTGTGATTCCCCTTTGACTGAAAAAGGTCAGGACCAAGCTCGGCAGGTGCGTGCTTATTTTGAAAAACATGATATGACTTTTGATCAGTATTACTGCACGACTACTGAAAGGGCTTCTGATACCATTGAACTGGCCACTGGACAGACTGATTATCAACGTGTTAAGGGGCTTAAAGAAATGCACTTCGGTATTTTTGAGGGTCAACCGGAGTATCTTCATCCCAAGACATCTGTTGCGGGGCATTTTGGGGACCACTATGCCCAGTTTGGTGGGTAAAGTCAAGATCAGTTTGTAGAACGAGTGGTTGCGAGTGCTAAGGAAATCGTTGAAAGGCATCCTGAACAATCTATTTTGGCTGTTAGTCACGCAGGAACTTTGATGACTTTTCTCCATGCTGTAGATCCGGAGTGTGCCTTTCAGTCTTGTCCAGGTAATTGCGCTATCTTAGTCTTTGATTACGATGGATCGAACTTTCACTTTGTCAAACTGATTGATCCTTTAACGGATCAAGAGTTCGTGGAGTTTTAGTGTCTTTCTATGATCAAAGATAGTAATAAATCCTTTCTTAGTGTATAATGGAAGGGTATTTTAAATTTTGGAGTGCCTATGAAGTTTACAAAGAATCAGTTCATTTGGTTGGTTGTGCTGTTTTTCAGCTGTTTCTTGATATATACCTATTGGGAAACAGTTGTTTCGATTTGTAACAAGATATTTGTTGCCAGTCAGCCCTTCTTATTTGGAGCGGGAATTGCCTTTGTGGTCAATATCCTAATGTCTTTTTACGAAAAAATACTGATCAAGTTTATACCATTTGGTTTTATCACTAAAATTAAACGTCCCGTTTCCCTGCTCTTGGCTTTTGCAACTATCGGATTAATCTTTACTTGGGTAGTATTCACTGTCCTTCCTGATTTGATTGACAGTATCAACACCTTGATTAGTCAAGACCGCTCAGCTATTAATAATTTGATTAATTGGTTGCTTAAGAATAAATCTTTGCAGAAGATCATTCAAGACTTGGGTGGTGTGACACAGGTTAGAGAGCTAATCAATAGCTACAGCGCACAGTTGCTTCAACAAATTATGAATGGCTTGACGAATTTCTTGACTTCTTTGACTAGCCTACCGTCAACTTTGATTAATCTTTTTATCAGTATTGTCTTTTCTTGCTATGTCTTGGTTGGGAAGGAGAAACTTGGTAGTCAGGTTAATCGCTTAGTCGATGTTTATTTGGGTCGTTATGGTAAGACTTTCCACTATGTGGTTGCAATTCTCAATAATCGTTTCCGCAATTTCTTTGTCTATCAGTCGATTGAAGCCTGCATTTTGGGAACCTTATGTTATATTGGGATGCGTATCTTTAATTTCCCTTACGCTGCGACCATTTCTATTCTGATTGGCTTTTCAGCAATGATACCAGTTTTGGGTGCCTATATTGGTGTTACTATTGGTACCATTTTGATTATGACTCATTCCGTGACCTTGGCACTTTTATTTGTCGCCTACGTGGTTATTTTGCAACAGTTTGAAGGGAATCTCATCTATCCTTATGTGGTTGGTGGTTCTACCGGACTTCCAGTCGTTTGGGTTATCTTGGCTATTACCATAGGGTCTGCCTTAGGGGGAATCCTGGGTATGCTGGTTTCCGTTCCAGTAGCCGCAACCCTTTATCAGATTGTTAAGGATAATGTGGTTACACGAGAAAAAGCCAAAGCAGTTGCTTCTTTAGAAAATAGTGATTAATTCAAACAGACTTCGGTCTGTTTTTTCGTGTTATAGTATCGGATTTCAATAATATAGTATAAGTGTAATCGATTTCTAAGTGTCATACTATGAGTAACTTGAACAATGAAAGTTGACAAAAGATGACTTATACATCTCTGAAATAATTTCTCTGGGGTGGAGCAACAGCTACCAACCAGTTCGAATGTGCTTATAACTTAGATGGCAAAGGCTTGTCTGTGCAAGATGTGACTCCCAAAGGTGGTGTCCCTTTTGAAGCCTTTGACTACTGAAGAAGCAACACCAGATAACCTAAAGCTTGAAGGTATAGATTTCTATCACCGCTATAAAGAGGATATTGCGCTATTTGCAGAGCTGGGCTTCAAAGTCTTTCGCATGTCGATTGCTTGGTCTCGTATTTTCCCGAACGGTGATGATGCTGAGCCAAATGAAGCAGGGTAGTCTTCTACAATAAGGTTTTTAACGAATTGGCTAAGTATAATATCGAACCTCTGGTCACCTTGTCTCACTATGAAATGCCCCTAAACTTGGCACGTGAGTACAACGGATGGACTAATCGTAAAATAATTGGATTTTATGAGAATTATGTTCGTACGTTCTTTAAACGCTATAAAGATAAGGTCAAATATTGGTTGACCTTTAATGAAGTGAACTCTGTTCTACATGCACCGTTTATGTTAGGTGGTATTGCAACTCCTATGGAAGGGCTATCTAAACAAGAACTCTACCAAGCTGTTCACCACGAGTTGGTCGGTTCAGCTTCAATAACTAAGATTGGCCATGAAATTAAGCCTGAGTTTAAAAACGGTTGTATGGTTCTTGCCATGCCTGCGTACGGGATGACAGCTACTCCATTGGATCAGTTGGCAGTTCCTGAGTTTGAAAATCAAAACTATCTCTTCTCTGATATTCATGCACGTGGAAAATATCCGAACTATATTAAATATTACTTCAAAGATAATGGTATTGAAATACAATTTTCCCCTGGCGACGATGAAATCTTAAAGAATACCGTTAATTTTATTTCATTCTCTTATGCTATGTCTGAAGCAACAGCACACAACCCAGAAGACTATAAGGTTGTTAAAGGCAACATCTTAGGTGGTGTCGAAAATCCATACCTTGAGAAATCTGAATGGGGCTGGGCTATTGATCCAATTGGACTTCGTTTGGTTTTAGATGACTTTTATGATCGTTATCAATTGCCATTGTTTATTGTCGAAAATGGTCCTGATGGTCCGACAGTTGAGGATGATTATCGTATGATTACCTTCAAAAACACTTGATTCAAGTTGGTGAAGCTCTTCAAGATGGAGTAGAACTTTTGGGCTACACGACTTGGGGACCAATTGATTTGGTTTCAGCCTCGACTGCAGAACTTAGTAAACGTTAAGGTTTCATCTACGTTGATCGAAATGATGATGGTAGTGGTAGCTTGGCACGTTATTAGAAAAATTCATTTGCTTGGTATAAGTCTGTTATCTAAAGTAATGGTGCCGCCCTTTGTAAATAGAAAATTGTGATGAATCCCGCACATGCTTGCAACTCATCTTTAGTATTTTGATACAATATTTATTAATAAAGATTCCAACTATTTGAATAAAGTTATAGTATTGTGATACTATAACTTTTAAGAGGATTAATTCACTATAACTTACACATTTTTTTGAAAAAGTGGTAGAATAAAAGTGTGAAAACGTTCTTATATTTTCTGAAGAAGTAGCTAGACTATTTCTTTGCTTTTCCTATTCAGATGGAGGTAATGTTCATGAATAATTTGAAAAAAGTTCTTTTAGCTGGTATTGGTTTGACTGCTATGACAGTAGATAAGGCTGATAGTTTTGTCCAAGAATTGGTTGAAAAGGGCCGTTTGACTGTCGAAGAAGGTAAGGAATTAGAACAAGAGCTAAAACGTCAAAGTAAAGAAGAGTCTCAAGAATTTTTAGCTAAACTTGACGCCAAGAAAACTTCAGTTGAGTATGCGACTAAAGATGATGTGAGACGTCTTGAAGAAAAACTTGATGCTTTGCTCAGTCAGAATAAATAAAATGTAAGGGGACTAAAATGGCAAGTAAACGATTGAGACATGTGTTGAAGGTTTTCTCGTCAGTTGGTCTCCTTTCTTATCGTGAAAAACACCTTCCTCAAGACCAACAAACAACACCTGTCAAGCTCCGTCAAGCTTTCGAGCAATTGGGACCAAGTTTTGTTAAAATTGGGCAAATTCTATCGACACGCTCGGATCTTTTGTCAGAGGCCTATATCCGAGAATTATCAAAACTCCAAAGTAGTGTTCCTCCATTGAATAAAGAGGAGGTCATGACTGCCATTAGGCAAGAATTGCCAACTGATCTTTCTGAGGTTTTCGTCGATTTTTCTAAAGAGCCTCTGGCCTCTGGGTCTGTCGCTCAGACCCATCGAGCAAGGTTGTTGTCTGGTCAGGAAGTGATTATAAAAATTCAGAGACCAGGTATTGATGATATCGTAAACGAAGATATCCAGCTTCTTATTAAGCTTGCACGGCATATACCCAAGCATTTTATCTCCATGGTCGATGTTCAAGAGGTCTTGGAAAATCTGCGTGAAACCCTAATCAAGGAACTTGATTTCAGGAATGAAGCAGAGGCCATGAAACGTTTTAGGGCTAACAATAAGAGAGTGGTTTGTCTGGGTGTTCCAGAGGTTTATGATGAATTCACGACACCTCATCTCATAGTCGAAGAGTACATCAATGGGATTCCGCTTAATCATTATAGTCAACTGCTTGAAGCTGGTTATGACTTGGAAGATGTAGGCAAGAAGCTTATGCTGTCGTTTATCAAGCAAGTCTTCAAAGATGGTTATTTTCATGGCGATCCTCATCCTGGAAATCTGTTGGTACGCGATGGCAAGATTTATTTCATTGATTTTGGAATTATGGGTGAGTTGGAAGTGGGGATGCGTTCGTCCTTAAATGATATCCTATATAGTTTTACCGCACAAGATGTTGACGGCATGACCAAGGCAATCCTATCAATCACACAGTTTGATAATGGTCTAAATAGTGCAGTTCTAAGTCAGGATGTGGAGCAGATGCTGGGCCGTTATTCTGGTGTAGACATAGGAAGTTTGTCGATGACAGATTTGCTTGAAGATTTGCTGACTGTTTTCCAGAAGAATCATCTTAAAGCCCCTTCTCAAATCACTATTTTGGAGAAGGCTTCGCTTGAAATTGAAGGTATTTTTCGAGAATTTGCACCAAATATTGATCTTATGACCCTGGCCAAGGATTACTTCCTAGAGAATATGGGGCCGGATATGCTTAAGCAGGCCTTAAATAAAGAGACTATCTTGATTGAGCTCTTTTACCTGCTTCGCAATGGGAAAAATATTCCACGCCATCTTCATCAGCTTTTGGAGCAGATTTTAAACGGACGAATCGTGCTTAACCATGATTTTATTAACTTTTCAGGTAGGGTTAAAGTCTTTGAGAAAGTTTTAAATAACATGGTTTTAGCCTTGCTGACATTAGCATTTCTTCTGTCTGGTGCTCTTTTGTCCAATAAATCAGATTTTCAAAATCTTGCTTGGCTTTTTCTTGGACTTGGAACTGTCCTAGCTTTAGTTACTGTAGGTCGTATAATATTTAAGAAAAAAGGATAAGGTATGATTGAAACAACTAGGCCTGAGCTTGTGGCCTATCAAAAAGAGCGTTTAGCTAAATTTGTAAGTGAAAATCAAAAGTTAGACAAGGGCCAAATTGTTTTTGCAGGGGACTCCATCACGGAGCTTTTTTGCATTGAAAAAGTACTTAGGTCGAGACTTTCCTTTTGGTTAACCGCGGAGTTGCAGGAATAGATTCGGTTTGGCTTTTAGAACACCTTAAAGAGCAAATTTTAGATTTGGAACCCAGTAAATTGGTTATCTTGATTGGAATTAATGACATTGGACGAGGTTACCCCGTTCAAGATGTTGTCAATCGTATTTCCGATATTATCATGACAATTCGACAAGAATCTCTATATACAGAAATCTATTTGCTAAGTATCTTTCCTGTCAGTGAAAGATTGGAACATGCCTCGAATGTTAAAATTCGAAACAATGCTACTGTAGGTGAACGTAATCAACAACTAGCAGTCCTACCTGGTGTGACTTATGTTGATTTGTTTGATTACCTTACAGATGCTCAAGGACAGTTAAATGCCAACTACACAACTGATGGTTTGTACTTGAATCCACAAGCTTATCAGGTCATAGCAGAACCAATTATAAAGGAGATTTTAGAATGAAGGTAGGCTTAGTCCTCGAAGGCGGTGGTATGCGCGGCTTATACACAGCTGGAGTTTTAGACGCTTTTTTAGAAGCAGGGATTAAGGTGGATGGTGTTGTTTCGGTATCTGCTGGAGCGCTTTTCGGTGTCAATTATCTCTCTAACCAACCCAAAAGAGCTCTTCGCTATAACAAGCGATTCATGGGAGACCGTCGTTACATGAGTTTTTGGTCATGGTTGACAACCGGTAACTTCGTTAATAAGGAGTTCTCCTATTATAAGGTTCCTATGGAGTTAGATGTTTTTGATCAGGACGCTTTTGCTGAGTCGGGTGTTCCCTTCTATGTGGTCGCTACAGATATTAAGACGGGAAAACCAGACTATATTAAGATTGATCATGTCTTTGAGCAGATGGAAGCCCTTCGTGCCAGTTCTGCCCTACCTCTGGTTTCTGAAATAGTCGAGTACAAGGGCAAACGCTACATGGATGGTGGTCTGGCTGATAGTCTTCCTATTGATTTCATGGAAAATATGGAATTTGACAAACTTATTGTAGTTTTGACACGTCCTAAGGGTTATCGAAAACATCCTTCTAAAACTAGCAAGCGCATCTACAAACTCTTTTACCGCAAGTATCCTGAATTTGTTGAGGTTGCTTCAAATCGACATATTCACTACAATAAGAGCATTGAGAAGATTGAGACCTTGGAAAAATCTGGAAAAGTCTATGCCATTCGTCCAGAGCATGCGCTTGAAGTTGGTAGATTGGAAAAGGACCCAGAAAAGTTCGAAGCCATTTATCAAGAAGGATTGAAACAAATGCGTAATGATATGACCAATCTCAAAATATTTCTTGGAGATAACTAAAAACGTGCTTTTCTGATGGACATGGTTTCGAAGACCAAATACAGCGTCATAGCCTTAGACATATATTTTATATGGGTTCTGTCATAGGCGGAACCCAGTTATATACTTAATAGAAATTGCGTATCAATCAAAATTAAAAAACAAATTTAATAGCGATAAACACCTCCATTATACCGTATAAAATACTTAGTTTTCGAAATATTTTATATTTTAATACATTTTTTAGAATATATAGTGGTTTAAAAATCACATACTTTTGATAACAAAAAAAACAAGCTGATTTGCTCGTTACTCTTTATCTTTTATAGCTGTAACTTGATGGTAAATCATAAACCATGTCTCATTTCGGCGCCAGATGCTGGTATGGAAATTTCCTCCCAGTTCGTAACTAATTAATTTAGTTTTTTGACTGATGGATGTCATCTTAAACTTGTCAAAGTTATTGAGAAGCGGTTGATGATTAGCAATGACGTCTTCCCGGTTCTGACGATGGCCGTTTTCATCAATCAAAAAGAAATCGGGTGCTAAGAGGTTTTCGTAGCCTGGAATCTTTGATAAGATAATCTTTTCATTCCGAATGAGTTTGCGAAGGACATTCCCATAAATTTCGTCTTCAGGAATTGCAGCAGGCTCTACATGGACATCAGTATCATAGACAGAAAAACGCTTACTGAGGATTTCTTCAATTTGTTCCGTAATGGCGTGGCTCTCGTAGACGGAGAGGTCAGGGTTCATTTCAACCACAATATCAAGGTAGATATTACTACCATAGGAACGTCCACGTTGCTTTTTAACTTTGGTAACTTTAGGAATATTCAGAATGGCTTTTTCATAGGCCTTAAGATTTCTCTCATCAAAGCCATCTGACAAGCTGAAGGTTGCTTCCATGAAGATATCATAGGCTGTCTTTAGGATGAAGAAGGTGATGATAATAGCAGTAATATAGTCTATGATGGTAAGGTTGAAGGATGCTGCGACGATGGCAATTGAAGTTCCAATAGAGGTCACGGCATCTGATAGGTTGTCCTTAGCAGCTGCGATAAGGGCACTGGATTTTAGTTTTTTTGCTAACCCTTTGTTATAGAAATAGACTGCACACATGACAATAGCAGAGAGGACTCCGACGGCAGCACCAAGAGGATCGACGACAGTTTCTTCTCTTAAAAAAATCTTTCGGACTGTTTGAATTAGGACTTGGAAGCCTACTACAAACATGATAAAGGAAGTAACTAAACTTGATAAATCTTCAATCTTCCAATGTCCAAACCTATGATCTGAATCAGCTGGCTGACTAGCCAGCTGTAATCCAATGAGTAGGGCGACATTCCCCAAAATATCAGATAAGTTGTTAAAACCATCGGCAATCAATGAGCTGGAGTTTAAAAAATGTCCAGCAATAAGTTTGGCAATGGTAAGAAGTAAGTAGGCTGCAATACTAACGATGGGACCTCGTCTGGCTACCCTTAAATTTTCATACGTCGTCATAGATTTACCTTTTTGTTTAAATACAATAATTTATTATAGCACAAAAGAATAGTTACTTAAAGCCTGTAATACCTTGATGTTAATATGAATCGTCTTTCTTAAAATGAAAATATTGAAGAAACAGCTATCACATACTATTTTTCAGTATTTTCCGAATATTATCTACAAAATGTGGTATAATTTAGTGTGTATAACAGTCTAAAAGAGGTTTTTATGGAACATTCGACATGGCACAGGCTTCTAAAAGAGGAATTGCCTGACCATTATTTTTCAAAGATAAATCAGTTTATGGACAAGGTCTATGAAGAGGGAACAATTTATCCCCCACGAGACAAGGTATTTAATGCTTTGTTAGAGACTCCTTTTGAAGAAGTCCGGGTGGTTATCCTTGGACAGGACCCTTACCATGGTCCTAATCAGGCTCAGGGTTTGTCATTTTCAGTACCTGAGACGATTCCAGCTCCACCTTCTTTGGTTAATATTCTCAAAGAATTGGGGGAGGATCTTGGTCCTAGAAGTCATCATGATTTAACAACTTGGGCCGAGCAAGGAGTGCTATTACTTAATGCCTGTCTGACTGTTCCAGCTGGTCGAGCCAATGGTCATGCTGGTCAGATTTGGGAACCTTTTACAGATGCTGTGATTAAGGTTCTCAATCAAAAGGATACTCCGGTTGTCTTTATACTTTGGGGCGGCTATGCTCGTAAGAAGAAATCACTAGTAACCAATCCTAAGCATGCCATTATTGAGAGTGCTCATCCTAGCCCTTTATCGGCCTATCGCGGTTTTTTTGGCAGCAAGCCTTTTTCAAAAGCCAATGCCTACCTCGTATCTCAAGGACAACCCCCAATTGATTGGTTGAAGTAAAATAGAAAGTTGGAAGATTATGTTACTGATTAAAAATGGTCGTGTTGTTGACCCTAAATCTGGTTTGGACACGCAAGCCGATGTTCTTGTGGACGGAAAAAAAGTCGTTAAAATTGCTGAAAATATCGATGCGGGAGATGCCCAAGTTATCGATGCGACTGGTCTTGTGGTTGCTCCTGGTTTGGTGGATATCCATGTTCACTTCCGTGAGCCAGGTCAAACCCATAAGGAAGACATTCATACGGGTGCCTTGGCAGCGGCTGCAGGTGGTTTTACAACAGTTGTGATGATGGCTAATACGAATCCAACGATTTCAGACAAGGAAACTTTGAAAGAGGTCTTGACTTCAGCAGCTAAGGAAAATATCCATGTTAAGTCTGTTGCGACTATTACAAAGAACTTTGATGGTGAAAATATTACTGATTTCAAGGGTTTGCTTGAAGCAGGTGCTGTTGGATTCTCAGATGACGGTATTCCATTGACCAATGCTGGGATTGTCAAAAAAGCCATGGAGTTAGCTAAAGAGAATAATACCTTTATCAGTCTTCACGAGGAGGATCCTGATCTTAATGGTGTTCTCGGTTTCAATGAAAATATTGCTAAAAAAGAATTTCATATTTGTGGGGCAACTGGCGTAGCTGAGTACAGCATGATTGCGCGTGATGTCATGGTTGCTTATGATACACAAGCACATGTTCATATTCAACACTTGTCAAAAGCTGAATCTGTAAAAGTCGTTGAGTTTGCTCAAAAACTTGGAGCACAAGTCACTGCTGAAGTAGCGCCGCAGCACTTCTCAAAAACTGAAGACCTCTTACTCTCAAAAGGCGCTAATGCCAAGATGAACCCACCACTTCGTTTGGAATCAGACCGTCAAGCCGTTATCGAAGGTTTGAAATCTGGAGTAATCTCAGTCATTGCTACGGACCACGCGCCACACCACGCAGATGAAAAGAATGTGGCTGATGTGACTAAAGCACCATCAGGGATGACTGGTCTGGAAACCTCTCTATCTCTTGGTTTAACTTATTTAGTTGAAGCAGGACATTTAAGTTTGACAGAATTATTGAAATTAATGACAAGCAACCCATCTGATCTTTATGGTTTCGATGCCGGTTATTTGGCTGAAAATGGACCAGCAGACCTTGTTATCTTTGCAGATAAGGAAAAACGTCAGGTTACAGCAGACTTTAAGTCTAAAGCAGCCAATTCACCATTTGTAGGCGAAGAGCTTACTGGTAGTGTTAAATACACGATCTGTGATGGTGAGATTGTTTATCAAGTCTAGTTAGTAGACAGAGCAGGGGGCAAGGAGATTTTTGGTCTTGCACCTGCTTTTTTAGCCATTAAAGGGGGCACAGATGAAAAAATTCTTTTGTTTCTGATTGTTATTCTTACCATCCTCCTGCCGACAACAACAATTCATGCAAAAGAGGTAAGATATGACATTGCTTCCTACAAGGGGCACCTAATTATAGATAATGATGGCAATGGGACCTTCACCCAGGAAGTACTATATGTGTTTTTAATAGTGACTATAATGGACAATATGTGACACTTGGATATGCTGATCCAGTACCTACATTTGATAAAACAGGACTTGGCGAAGAGAGTAGACATTTGAAATTTAAGAACATGGTTCAAGCAATAATCCTAGATCTTATCGATAGAGGCTACATAGCCTATAGCCAAGAAAATGGTGTTGATACTCTAAGACGAATTTCAAAGGAGGGCTCAGCAGACTATGAGTTTGATTTCCTTGAAATGTTGTTTGATGATCGTATAGAAATCACGGATCGCGAGATGTTCTCTCGATACTATCTTGACGAGAAAGGATTAAGAAAACAGTTTAACAACGCTAAGTCTAATTATGAAAGAGATTCTGTTCGTGAAGAAGGACAGCGTATCAGGAGGAAGTTTGTTAAAGATGGAAGAAGTGTTACTGAAGGTGTGAATCGAGAAATTTCCTCACTTGGTCTTCCTAACCTATATTGAGACTTTACCTTTAAAGAAAATATGTTTACTACTTTAGGAAATGCGGTCTTTGCTCTACTTTTTACTATTTCTACACTAGCAACAATAATTTTATTTGCGGGGTTTGGTTCTGGCCTAGGAGTTATTTATCTTGTGGTTTCACTCCTTCTTGCTTTAGTTTGGAACTCTAATAGAAAATCTATTGGAAAAAGACGAAAGAGAGCTTAAGCCCCATCACATATCGAAGAATATCGTCATTGGCAATATTTCGAAAGCATGCTCCGAAGTATTATATCTTTTAGGCAATCAGAACTCGAATCCGTTATCCTATGGAATCGTATCTTGGTTTATGCAACACTCTATGGACAAGCGAAAAAAGTAAGTGATGTGCTAAAACGATATAATATTCACCTCAGCAATCCATCTTTAGATGAGTTCACTCATTCTGCAACACCATTCATTATTTTGAACAACGTTAGTCGCTTAGAATCCTATGTTTCGACTTCGGATACCGTAAGTAACTTTTCTATCAACTCAAACAGTGGTAGTGGAGGTTTAGGTGGCGATGGCTTCTCCGAAGGCAGAGGTGGCGGAGGCGGTGGTGCCTTCTAAGACCAGAAAAACAATTACTTAAGTCTTGCCATTAAAAAAAGGTATATGGGATAAAGAATGCCTCTAGAATGGTATGTCTAAGATTCTTGTGAGAACTAGCTGTTACTAGAAACACAAGAGCAATGAAGCTAGATTTTGGGAATGGGATTCGCAAGAAACTGAAAGCTATAATGCCTAAACCTGTTAAGATGAGAATTCAATATCTCGTCGGTCTTTGAGTAGTTATTTTGAAGATAACAAATTGAAGTATAGGTGCTATGCATGCTATAAGCCCATGAATCATGGCATCACTCAATATAATAAAATACCCTATTTGAGTTTGAGTAAAATCTATCCAATTATAGCATAACGCTTTGAAAAAGAGCATACGAATTGCCTATAAGTGATAAGGATGTAAGGCTTTTCATTTTTTAAGCATATTTCTTGCTCATTAAGTTTTTTTAACCTATCCTATACGTATATAAAAAATTCGATAGAGGAGATCGATATGGTAAAACTTTCTAAAGAGACACATCTTGAGATGTTCACTAAAATGGAACGTATCCGTGAATTCGATTCACGGATTAATAAATTAGTTCGTCGTGGTTTTGTTCAAGGAATGACTCACTTTTCAGTAGGTGAGGAAGCCGCTAACGTTGGAGCTGTCCAACACTTAAGTTATGACGATATCTTCTTTTCAAATCACCGTGGTCATGGACAATCTATTGCTCAGGACATGGATTTGAATAAAATGATGGCAGAGCTTGCTGGTAAGGCAACAGGAGTTTCTAAGGGGCGTGGTGGTTCTATGCACTTGGCTGACTTTGAAAAAGGTAACTATGGTACTAACGGTATCGTTGGTGGTGGTTACGCTCTTGCTGTAGGTGCAGCCCTTACTCAACAGTACAAAGAAACTGGAAATATCGTTGTTGCCTTTTCAGGTGATGGCGCTACTAATGAAGGTTCATTCCATGAGTCAGTCAATATGGCAGCTACTTGGAAATTACCTGTTATCTTTTTCATTATTAATAACCGTTATGGTATCTCAATGGATATTCGTAGAGCTACCAATACTCCTCACTTGTATACACGTGCAGAAGCCTATGGTATCCCTGGATTCTACTGCGAAGATGGTAACGATGTAATGGCTGTATATGATACAATGGGTAAGGCTGTTGACCATGTCCGTGGTGGAAATGGTCCTGCTATTGTTGAAGTTGAATCATACCGTTGGTTTGGTCACTCTACGGCTGATGCGGGTGTCTACCGTACTAAGGAAGAAGTTGACGAGTGGAAGAACAACAACGACCCAATTATTAGATACCGCGACTATCTTGTTTCTGAAAATATCGCAAGTGTGGAAGAGTTAGATGCTATCCAAAGCCAAGTTAAGGCACAGGTTGATGCGGCTTATGAGTTCGCCCAAAATAGCCCGGATCCAGAACTTTCAGTTGCCTTTGAAGATGTATGGGTAGACTAAAGAGAAAGGATGAGTAATACAAGTATGAGTGAAACAAAATTGATGGCCTTGCGTGAGGCAGTAAACCTTGCTATGAGCGAGGAAATGCGTAAAGACGAAAATATCTTCCTTATGGGTGAAGATGTCGGTATCTATGGTGGTGACTTCGGTACATCAGTTGGTATGTTGGCAGAATTTGGTGAAAAACGTGTTAAAGATACACCAATTTCAGAAGCAGCAATTGCTGGTGCAGCCGTGGGTGCTGCTATTACAGGTCTTCGTCCAATCGTTGATTTGACTTTCATGGACTTCATCACTATTGCCCTTGATGCTATCGTTAATAATGGTGCTAAAAACAACTACATGTTTGGTGGTGGTTTAAAGACTCCTGTAACTTTCCGTGTAGCTTCTGGTTCAGGTATCGGATCTGCAGCGCAACACTCACAATCTCTTGAGTCATGGTTGACTCATATTCCAGGGATCAAAGTTGTTGCTCCTGGTAATGCAAACGATGCTAAAGGTCTTTTGAAATCTTCTATTCAGGACAATAACATTGTTATCTTCATGGAACCAAAAGCTCTTTATGGCAAAAAAGAAGAAGTTACACAAGATCCTGATTTCTATATTCCACTTGGAAAAGGTGAAATCAAACGCGAAGGAACTGACCTTACTATTGTCACGTATGGTCGTATGTTGGAGCGTGTTCTTAAGGCGGCTGAAGAAGTAGCTGAACAAGGTATTAATGTTGAGGTAGTTGATCCTCGTACTCTCGTTCCACTTGATAAAGAATTGATTTTTGAATCAGTTAAGAAGACTGGAAAACTTATGTTGGTCAATGACGCTTATAAAACAGGTGGCTTCATCGGTGAGATTGCTGCTATGGTTACTGAAAGTGAAGCATTTGATTACCTTGACCACCCAATTGTACGTTTGGCAAGTGAAGATGTGCCTGTACCTTATGCGCGTGTCTTGGAACAAGCGGTTCTTCCAGATGTTGAAAAGATTAAGGCTGCTATTATCAAGATGGCTAATAAAGGAAACTAACTATCTAGCGACGGTTAAGTGATATTTCTCGTTAGTAAAATATATTTCTTGTTTTAACTGTGGGAGTATCGAAAATTATAATTTAATGTTGAAAGGAGAGGGTGAACCAGACGCCTAATTTTCAGTCGCTTTCTGGTCGCTCTTGGGTATCTTATAAATGGCTTTTGAGATTATTATGCCTAAGCTCGGTGTAGACATGCAGGAAGGTGAAATCATCGAGTGGAAAAAACAAGAGGGAGACGTGGTTAATGAGGGAGATATCCTTCTTGAAATCATGTCAGATAAGACAAACATGGAACTTGAAGCAGAAGACTCAGGTGTTCTTTTGAAGATTACCCGTCAAGCTGGTGAAACAGTACCAGTTACTGAGGTGATTGGTTATATCGGAGCTGAAGGAGAAGTTGTGGCTGATAATGCTGCAATCGCACCAGCTGCAGAAGCTGCGCCACAAGTTGAAAAAGTTGCTGATGTGGAAACGCCTGCTGCTAAGCCTCAGCCACAGGTAGCTATTGTTCATGAAGGTGGCAAAATACGCGCGACACCTAAAGCACGTAAAGTGGCACGTGAGATGGGGATTGACATCGCTCAAGTTCTCGGAACTGGGGCAAAAGGGCGTATTCATGCAGATGATGTTGAGAACTTTAAGGGCGCTCAACCTAAGGCAACACCATTGGCTCGCAAGATTGCAGCAGACCTCGATATTGATTTAGCTACCGTATCTGGAACAGGATTTGGTGGTAAGATTACTAAGGAAGATATTCTTGCAATCAGTGCTCCAGCACAAGTTAAGGTGGCTGCAGCCGCACCTGCGGTTGAAGCTAAACCTGAAAAAGTCTTGCCAGAAGGTGTGGAAGTCATTCCGATGTCTGCTATGCGTAAGGCTATTTCTAAGGGAATGACGCACTCATACTTGACTGCACCAACATTTACTCTTAACTATGATGTGGACATGACTAACCTTATAGCTCTTCGTAAGCAAGTTCTTGATCCAATCATGAATAAGACTGGTATGAAGGTGACCTTCACTGATTTGATTGGTTTGGCAGTTGTGCGTACCCTTATGAAAGAGGAACACCGTTACCTCAATGCATCCTTGATTAATGATGCACAAAATATCGAATTACACAAATTTGTTAATCTTGGTATTGCAGTTGGTCTAGATGATGGCTTGGTTGTACCAGTCGTTCATGGTGCTGATAAGATGAGTTTGTCTGACTTTGTGGTGGCCTCTAAGGATGTCATCAAAAAAGCTCAGGCTGGTAAATTGAAGGCGGCAGAAATGTCAGGTTCTACTTTCTCTATTACTAACTTGGGAATGTTTGGAACCAAGTCATTCAATCCAATCATTAATCAACCTAACTCAGCTATCCTTGGTGTTTCAGCAACTATTCAAACACCGGTTGTTGTTGATGGTGAAGTTGTCGTGCGGCCAATCATGGGTCTTTGCTTGACTATTGACCACCGTATTGTTGATGGTATGAATGGTGCTAAATTCATGGTTGATTTAAAGCATTTGCTTGAAAATCCAATGGAATTGTTGATTTAAGAAAAATATCTAAAAACTGAAGTTTTAAATAGAAAGGAGAGAGCGAACCATAGGGTTTAACTGAACCCGAGCGGAAAGCTTGGAAAATAAACCGTCCGTCTACGCCAGCAGGCTGACGTGCCGGGCACCTAATTTTCAGTCGCTTTCTGGTCGCTCTTGGTATCTTATAAATGGCTTTTGAGATTATTATGCCTAAGCTCGGTGTTGATATGCAGGAAGGTGAAATCATTGAGTGGAAAAAACAAGAGGGAGACGTGGTTAATGAGGGAGATATCCTTCTTGAAATCATGTCAGATAAGACAAACATGGAACTTGAAGCAGAAGACTCAGGTGTTCTTTTGAAGATTACCCGTCAAGCTGGTGAAACAGTACCAGTTACTGAGGTGATTGGTTATATCGGAGCTGAAGGAGAAGTTGTGGCTGATAATTCTACAAGCGCACCAGCTGCAGAAGCAACTGCTCAATTGGAAGCGGCTGGGCTTGAAGTCCCTAAAGCTCCATCTCAACCATCTCCAGCGACAGCAGAAAAAGCAGCCCTTGCTGATAACGAATATGATATCGTTGTTGTTGGTGGTGGTCCAGCTGGTTACTATGCAGCCATCCGTGGAGCACAACTTGGCGGTAAGGTTGCCATCGTTGAAAAATCAGAATTTGGTGGAACATGTTTGAATAAGGGATGTATCCCAACTAAGACCTACCTTAAAAACGCAGAAATCCTTGATGGACTTAAAATTGCAGCAGGACGTGGTATCAACCTAGCATCAACAAACTACACCATCGATATGGATAAGACGGTTGACTTTAAAAACTCTGTTGTTAAGACCCTTACTGGTGGTGTGCAAGGTCTTTTGAAAGCTAATGAGGTAACTATTTTCAATGGTCTTGGTCAAGTTAACCCTGATAAGACTGTCACTATTGGCTCAGAAACAATCAAGGGACGTAACATCATCCTTGCAACTGGATCAAAAGTATCACGTATTGATATCCCTGGAATCGATTCACAACTTGTGATGACATCAGATGATATTCTTGATTTGCGTGAATTGCCTAAATCACTTGCTGTTATGGGTGGTGGTGTCGTTGGTATCGAGCTTGGTCTTGTTTATGCTTCATACGGCGTTGACGTAACAGTTGTAGAGATGGCTGATCGTATCATACCTGCTATGGATAAAGAAGTGTCACTTGAGCTTCAAAAAATCCTTTCTAAGAAGGGTATGAAGATTATGACATCTGTTGGTGTTTCTGAAATTGTTGAAGGCAATAACCAATTAACACTTAAACTCAATAATGGCGAAGAGATTGTGGCTGAACGTGCCCTTCTATCAATCGGGCGTGTGCCACAATTGAACGGTCTTGAAAATCTTAACCTTGAGCTCGACCGTGGCCGTATCAAAGTAAATGAATACCAAGAAACTTCTATCCCTGGTATTTACGCCCCTGGTGATGTAAACGGAACTAAGATGCTTGCTCACGCTGCTTACCGTATGGGTGAAGTAGCAGCCGAAAATGCTATGCATGGTAATGTCCGTAAGGCACACCTTGATTATACACCAGCGGCAGTTTACACCCACCCAGAGGTAGCAATGTGTGGTCTAACTGAAGAAGATGCACGCGCTAAATATGGTGATGTTCTCATTGGTAAATCAAGCTTTGCTGGGAATGGACGTGCTATCGCCTCAAATGAAGCTCATGGCTTTGTTAAAGTCGTTGCGGATGCGAAATACCATGAAATCCTTGGAGTTCACATTATTGGTCCGGCTGCTGCTGAGTTGATTAACGAAGCAGCAACTATTATGGAAAATGAACTGACTGTAGATGAACTCTTGCAATCTATCCATGGTCACCCAACTTTCTCTGAAAATATGTATGAGGCTTTTGCTGATGTACTTGGAGAAGCTGTTCATAACCCACCAAAACGTAAATAAGATAAATTAAATTCTCGGACAGGTGTTTGAGGATTTTTTCTTTTGTCACACATTTTCATATTCAGCTAAATCTCGTAAAATTCTTTTCATTTTTAGTATTAAATACGAATAGATAGTTAAAGGGTTTTCAAATAAGATAAATCGCAATTTTACTAGCGTTTAGAATTTTATAATGTTTCTGTATTATTTAGAAAATTTTTAATAATGACTTTTCCATGAGAGTTTTTCTATGGTAGAATGGTTAAAGCATTATAAAAATGCAAAAGGAAAGTTAAATGCAAACGAAAGATTTTATCTACTATGATAGTGCGGCTGTTCTCTTGGCTGTCACAACACAGGTTGCTCAAGCAGACGAAATGGCGACACAAACGCCTTCTGTTACTGAAGGAAATCAGTGTCAACCTGCGACAGGGGCTGAGATTTTTGGTGGAGAAGCAGCTCTACCGGCAACTTCTAGCTCAAGTGTTTCAGCACCTGCGGCTACAAGTAAAGTGGAAAAAGCTAGTTCTCCAGCGGTATCTACGGTCTCCTGCTTCACAGAGTTCCGAGGCTGCAACGGCATCAACTTTAGTAATATCTTCAGTTGTTAGTTCAGAAAGTGCAACAGTTTCTACAAGTGCGACAAATTCTGAAACATCAAACAGCACTGTAGCAACACCTGCTAAATTAACGAATTCTACAGATGTTTCTTCGCCAACACTTAAGGTGCAACCAAAGACTTTTATCGATGTCAGCAGCCATAATGGTGAAATCAGTGTAGATGACTATCGTGCTCTTGCATGCCAAGGTGTGGGTGGTGTCGTTGTCAAGTTGATTGAGGACACTTGGTACAACAACCCTAAAGCACCATCACAAGTTCGCAATGCTCAAATTGCCGGTCTTCAAGTATCTACCTATCATTTTTCTCGATACACAACTGAGGAAGAAGCACGTGCAGAAGCTCGTTTCTACATCCAAGCTGCACAAAAACTGAACCTTCCAAAGAGTACTGTTATGGTTAATGATTTCGAAGACTCTAAGATGCTTTATAATATCAACCGTAACACTCAAGCTTGGGTTAACGAAATGCGTAAGCATGGATATAACAACTTGATGTTCTACACAAGTGCCAGCTGGTTGGAGGAGAACAATCTAGGCTACCGCGACCCTGTCTCAACCTCTCAATTTGGGATTGAGAATTTCTGAGTTGCACAGTACCCATCATCAACTCTTACAGCAACAAGTGCCAAAAACATGTGCTTTAATGCCAAAACTGGTGCATGGCAGTTTTCAGCTACGGCTAATCTCTTGCCAGGTAAACATGTCTTTGACCATAGCGTGGACTATACAGAACGTTTCACCGCAAGTGCCAGTGCTGAGGTTGATGCCACTCAAGGCAATTTGAGTGGAACCATTTCTATTGTCAATAACAATCCAACTCTTGGTAGCTTTGATGTTGTCATCTCTAATGTCAAAGCACCAAATGGCGTTGAAACAGTCTCTGTTCCAATTTGGTCAGAAATTAATGGTCAAGATGACATTATCTGGTATACGGCTAACCGTCAAAATAATGGAACTTACACAGTAAACGTTAAGGCTTCAGCTCATAAAAACTCAACAGGCCTATATAATGTTCATCTTTATTATGTTCAAAAAGATGGTCAATTAACAGGTGTTGGCGGAACAACTACTCAAGTCTTCATTGGTAAGACATCAGAGCAGTTGAAACCTAAAGTAAGTTTTGCTATTGAAAATAATAATGCTAAGAATGGTACCTTTGATGCTGTCATCACTAACATCACAGCACCACTAGGTGTTAAGGAAGTTTTGGTGCCAACATGGAGTCTTGAAAAGAGTCAAGACGACCTTATTTGGCATAAGGCTTCCAAGCAAACTGATGGCAGCTATCGTGTAACCATTAAGGCAAGTGAGCATAAGGGCATTAAAAGAAATTACCGTGCCGATGCTTATATCGTGGATAACTCTAATAACCGCCATTATATTGCTGAAAAAGTAGTGGCTGTTGATTATGCTCGACCAAGTGGTGTTCTTACAATTGAAAACAACAATACTGCAGCAGGTACTTTTGATGCCGTTGTTCGTAATATTGTTGCTCCTACAGGTTTGAAAGAGGTTCTTGTTCCTTCATGGAGTTTAGCTGGCGGTCAAGATGATCTTACCTGGCATAAGGCAACTCGTCAAGCCGACGGTTCTTACCGAGTGACTATCAAAGCAACAGATCATAAGAATTCAACTGGTAAATACCGTGCTGATGCCTACATCGTAGATGACTCTAATAAGCGTTTCTACATTACTGAAAAAGTGGTAGAAGTTACTCAAACTCGCCCTAGTGCAAGTCTCGTTATTGAGAATAATGCTGATTTAGGCACTTTTGACGCTGTTATCCGCAATATCGTAGCACCAAATGGGGTTATGGAAGTCTTAGTTCCTTCATGGAGTCTTGTTAATAGACAAGATGATCTCGTTTGGCATAAGGCTAGTCGTCAATCTGACGGTTGCTACCGTGTTACTATTAAGACTAGCGAGCATAAGAATTCTCTAGGAAATTACCGTGCTGACGTTTACATCGTAGATAATGCCAACCAACGTCATTATGTCACTGAAACTATTGTAGATGTAAAACACAATAAACCAGTAGGTACCATTTCAGTAGTTAATAACAATAAAGATACTGGTACTTTTGATGTCATTATCAGTGATGTCTATAGTTCTAAAGGTGTTCGTACTGTTCAAGTACCTATTTGGTCTGAAAAAGATGGCCAAGATGACATTCGTTGGTATGAAGCCACATGACAAGCTAATGGCACTTATACGGTAAATGGTTCAAGCTACTAGTCATAAAAACTCAACAGGCTTGTACAATATTCATTTGTACTACATTTTAAATGATGGGTCACGAGTTGGTGTAGGAGGGACAACGACAACAGTTGAATTCCGTAATGCTAAGACAAAAACGCAAACCTATATCACTAATGTTAATTCAGAAGCAGGTAGTTTTACAGTAGTAGTTGATCAAGCGCCACAAGGTCGTCGGATTCAGAATATCCGTGTAGCTGTATGGTCAAAAAGCAACTAAGGCAACCTTTCTTGGTACAATACAGCACCTACTGGCTCACACACTGAAATCAATGTTTCGACTGTTAATCATAAGAATCTTATCGGCAGATATACGACTCACGTTTATGTAGATACTGATCCGACAGTCTACACCAACCCTTATTTTGTCAAGGATGTGCGTTTGACTGGGGCTCATCAGCTTAGTCCAAGCCAAATAGAACTTAGTTTCACCAACTTAGACGAGGTCTCATCTGAAGATATTCTCAAAGACCTCAAGGTTACATATAAGGATGGTAACAGTGTGATTCTTAAACAGCTTGAGTTGGATACTAAGCTCAAAAAAGCTATATTAACTGGTGATTTTGCTGCGAAAAATCTGCCTTACAAGGCCACTTTGGGCAATGATAGTTTTAAAACATCTGATAGTTGGCAATTGAAGGTTGCCCTCTACAGTTACGATGGCGAATTGGGTGCTCGTCTAGAAGAGAATGGTACTAAGGCACATGTGACCCTTTGGTCACCAAGTGCTGATCAAGTAGATATCATTGTCTATGATAAGAATAATCAAGATAAGGTGCTTGCTGAACATACTCTAAGCAAAGGACTTCGAGGTACTTGGCAAGCTGACTTGCTTGCGACTGATTTTGGTTTGGAAAACTTAACCGGTTATTTTTATCAATACCGCATCAAACGTGGTGATCAGTCTGTAATCGTTTTGGATCCGTATGCGAAGTCTTTGGCCGCTTGGAATAGTGACAATGTCAGCCAAGGACCTGAACACAAGATTGCCAAGGCTGCCTTTGTAGATTTTGCTAATTATGGACCAAAAGATCTTGACTACGCTAAGATTCCTAACTTTAAATCTCGAGAAGATGCCATCATTTATGAGGATCATGTCCGTGATTTTACCTCTGATAAGGCTATTTCAGCTGAATTGAAACACCAGTTTGGGACTTTTGCAGCCTTTGCCGGAGCGTTTGGATTATCTTAAAGACCTTGGCGTAACCCATATTCAGCTTTTGCCAGTATTAAGCTACTATTTTGTCAATGAAATGCAAAATGGGAAGCGTTTGGATGCCCATGCATCAAGTAACAGTAACTATAACTGGGGTTATGACCCACAAAACTATTTCTCTTTGACGGGTATGTATTCTGAAAAGCCAAGTGATCCAGCTAAACGTATCGAAGAATTCAAGAATTTAGTTTCTGCTATTCATGCCCACGGTATGGATGTTATCTTGGATGTAGTCTACAATCACACAGCCAAGACAGCTATTTTTGAAGACCTTGAGCCAAATTACTATCACTTTATGGATGCTGATGGCACACCACGTTCGATTTTTGGAGGTGGTCCGTCTAGGCACGACTCACTTATATGAGTCGTCGTGTCTTGGTGGATTCGATTGCTTATCTTACTAAGGAATACAAGGTTGATGGTTTCCATTTTGATATGATGGGTGACCATGATGCTGAAAGTATCGAGAAGGCTTACCTTGCTGCAAGCGCTCTAAATCCAAACCTCATTATGCTTGGTGAGGGCTGGGTGACTTATGCTGGCGATGAAAATAGTCCTGTTCAGCCTGCCGATCAGTCTTGGATGAAGAATACAGATACCGTAGCTGTATTTTCAGATGATATTCGAAATATCCTCAAATCAGGTTATCCAAATGAGGGGACACCTGCCTTCATCACAGGTGGAAAACGTGATATTAATAAGGTTTTTGACAATATCAAGGCGTAACCAACTAACTTTGAGGCTGATTCCCCAGGTGACGTTATCCAGTATATTGCTGCTCACGATAATTTGACCCTTTTTGATATCATCGCCCAATCAATCAAGAAGGATCCAAGCAAGCCTGAGAATAATGCTGTAATTCATCGTCGGTTGCGTCTAGAAAACCTCATGGTCTTGACTGCTCAAGGAACATCCTTTATTCATTCTGGTCAGGAATATGCTCGTACGAAACAGTTCCGCGATCCTGCCTATCGTTATCCGGTTTCTGAGGACAAGGTGCCGAATAAGGCTCATCTTTTAGTTGATGAAAAAGGAAATCCGTTTGATTATCCGTACTTTATCCATGATTCTTATGATTTTAGTGACGCCATTAACCATTTTGACTGTACTAAGGCGACTGATACTAAGTCATTCCCAGAAAATACGAAAACACGTGCCTTTGCCAAAGGTTTAATCGCCCTACGTAAGACTACAGATGCTTTCAACTTTAAATCAAAAGCAGATGTGGATGCACGTGTGACGCTATTGACAGTTCCAGGTACGAACAATGTCACTCAAGAAGATTTGGTATTGAGATACTAAACTGTTGCTTTCAATGGTGACCATTACCTTGTCTATGTCAATGCTGATAGCAAGTCTCGTCAGTTTGATTTGAGCAAGATTACAAATGGTCTATCCTATATAGTTTTGGCGGATGGAAATCAGGTCAATCTATCTGGAATTAGTGACTTATCAGATGTTGCAATCAACAATCACATCTTGACCTTGGATCCATTAACAGCGAAATTTATTCGTTTGACTAATGCTCAGACGCCAACTGAGGCGGTAGATCAGCCTTCAGAAAAGATCAATTCATTTGGTGGAAAAGATACTGAGGCAACTAAAACAACTGCCAAGGCTTCAGGTAAAGAGGACCTTGTTGGAGATGCTGAACTTGTTAATCGTGACAATGGTTAGGCTAAAACTGAAGCTAGTCATCAAACTGATAAGCAACTGCCATCTACTGGTGAAAAGACAAATCGTGGACTCTTTTTGGCAGGTCTTCTAAGTATTCTTAGCCTAGGCTTCCTTAGAAAACGTCGTACGAAATAATAAGTAGCAACAGGTTATTTCCTGTTGTTTTTCTTTTATTTAGAATCATTTTTATCTGCTCTTTAGAATAGTTCTTAAATAGCCTAAAACCGTTGACAGCGCTGGTTTCTGCTGTTATTTTAGATTATGTTCTCTTACATACGAGAGATCATAATTGACTTACCATCGTTCGTTCATTATTAATGATAAAACGACGATTCACATATATAACGACAAATGTCGAACACTATCTTGAAAATAGGAGACATTCATGAAAAAACTTAGCAAACTTGGTGTTATTCTTTTAGCATCAGGACTTTTATTGACGGCTTGTGCCAAATCTGGCAATTCAAGTCATTCAAGCTCAACTAGCTCAAAACTCACAGCTAGTGAGCAAAAGCTATTGAAGCAGGCCACAAGTGATTACAAAACTTTCGTGGAAGGCGAAATCGATCAGCTTTTGAAAGATACCGAAGGATTCAGTGAGACCCTCAAGTCAGGAAATCTTGAAGAAGCCAAGAAGCAATACCCATTGATCCGTATGGCTTACGAACGTTCAGAGCCAATTGCAGAAAGCTTTGGTGAGTCTGACGTGAAAATCGACTACCGTTTGGTTGATTACATGGACGAAAATAAATCAGAAGACGGCTGGTTAGGGTTCCACCGTATTGAACGCATCATGTGGCAAGACAACACGACAGAGGGTACAACTGCCTATGCCTATGCAGATCAATTGGTTAACGATATTAAAGAACTCAAAGCTAAAATCGCAACTGTTAAAGTCACTCCAGATATCATGTTGACAGGAGCAGTAGACCTTCTTAACGAAGTGGCCACTCAAAAGATTACAGGTGAGGAAGAAGTCTTCTCACACACTGACCTCTACGACTTCCGTGCCAATATTGAAGGGGCAGAAAAAATCTTTGAACTCTTCAAGCCATTGATCCAGAAGAAAGATGCTAAGCTTGTTAAGACTTTGGAAACAGAATTCAAGAATGTCAATGGTCTTTTGGACAAACACATGATTGATGAGAAAAACTATAAGTCTTATACAGATTTGAGTGAGGCAGATACTAAGGAATTGGCCGAAGCTGTAACTAAACTTGGTGAACCATTATCACAAATGGGTGTTATCCTAGATGGGAAATAAGAAAAATGACTGATAAAAAATTTTTAGACCAAAAAATGGACCGTCGTGAATTTCTTAAAAAATCAGGTATTGGAGGGGCTGGGCTTGCACTTGGTCTTTCTGGTGCATCTGCTTTTTTTGCTAATCAGGATCGTTCAAGTAAAAAAGCCCTAGATGGGGATGAAGATATTAGCTTTTTTGGTAAGCACCAGGCTGGGATTACGACTCCCATGCAGAAGGCTTGCTACTTGGTGGTGCTAGATCTTCATACAACCGATAAAAAAGAAGTCATCCAGCTTTTTAAAGACTGGACCGATTATAGTAGTAAATTGGTCGAAGGAGAGTTAGTCAAAAAAGACGGTTCTAATGCCCTCTTGCCTCCTACGGATACAGGCGAAACCGTGGGACTCAATCCCTATCGCCTTAGCCTGACTTTTGGAGTTTCGGCTGATTTTCTTAAAAAGCTTGGCCTAGAATCCAAGCGTCCTAAGCTCTTCCGTGATTTACCTCCATTTCCAAAGGAGCAGTTGCAGGACAAGTATACGGGTGGAGATATCGTCATTCAAGCCTGTGCAGATGATGAACAAGTAGCCTTCCATGCTGTCCGCAATCTGATTCGCAAAGGTCGTAATAAAATCACTATGAAGTGGAGCAAGTCAGGTTTTGCAGCTATTGGTGACCGTAAGGAAACGCCTCGCAATCTCTTTGGTTTCAAGGATGGAACTGCTAATGTAACGAAGGAAAAGGAATTCGACAAGGTTGTCTGGGCTGATAGTAAGGATTGGATGAAGGGTGGTTCTTATATGGCTCTTCGCCTGGTCCAGATGCACTTGGAAACTTGGGATCGTACCAATTTGCAGGAACAGGAAAATACCTTTGGTCGTTACAAGGAATCAGGCGCTCCTTTTGGTAAGAAAGATGAGTTTGATGAAGTAGATTTATCTAAACTTCCCGTAGATTCCCATGTGCGTTTGGCCAAAGAAGTAAATCTTCCTATCTTACGTCGTTCCTATTCCTATTCAGATGGCATTGATGAAAGAACGGGTCAGTTTGATGCAGGTTTGATATTCATTGCCTACCAGAAGGACCCAGACCGTTTTGTCAAAATACAGACCAATCTTGGAGCTGTAGACAAGATGAATGAGTATATCACCCATATCGGAAGCGGGCTCTTTGCTTGTTTTGCTGGCGTGGAGAAAGGAGGCTACCTTGGTCAAGCACTCTTTGAATAAACTCCTCGTTTTGCTTGGGCTTCTAGCTTTATTCTGGACCTATCCAGTAGCTGCTGAATCCTATAGTGATCTCTATATCAAAATCACAGATGCAACAACAGCTGTTCAAAACAAGGATCAAGCAAAAGCTAAGGAATTGGTTGCTGAGATTAAGACTGATTTCGAAACAAAGGAAAATCACGATTCCAAGGCTGGTAAAAAAGTTAGCAAGGCTCTTGATATTAATGGTGACGTGACAGAAGAGGACCTAACCTCTATCTCGTCAGCCCTCCTTAAATTTGAGAAAGAGCAAAATCCTGTTGACTTGGATGCCGAAAAGGAAAAACTTGAGACCCACTTCAATCCTTATTTCAAGAACTTACAGGATGCCATTACTGCTAAAGACTTAGCTGAGACCCGCAAAACTTACGGCGAATTGAATAATGCTTGGACGCGAAATGAAGCTGTTGTCCGTGACCATAGTACTGCCTACTACGGCAAGATTGAGACGGCTATTTCACTTTTGCGAAGCAGTATTGAGACGGAGCCTACTGATTTCACCAGCATCCAGTCGTCATATGATGATCTTAAGGGTGGGATTGATGACTTTATCAAGGGTGTTCCTCTTGATAGTACAAGCTCAAGTTTAACCCTAAAAGATGGTATTAAACTCTTGGAAAAGGCTCTAAGTCAATTCCAAGCAGGTGATGAAAAAACGGCTGCGGCATCTATGAAGAAGTTCATCACTATCTGGCCAACCATTGAAGATGACGTGAGCACGACTAACCCTAGCCTCTATGCGAGCGTGGAGAGCGAAACGCCTGTTATCATGGTAAAGGGAAAAGAAAAAGCTTATCGAGACAAAATGCAAGCCTTGATTACAGACCTATCTGCTATCGATACCAGCGCTTCTTATAATGCCTTTGATGCCATGTTGATTCTTTTGCGTGAAGGGTTTGAAGCCCTCCTCATCGTCATGGCCCTTGTGACAACTCTTAAGGCAGCTAAGATGCGTAAAGGACTCAAATGGGTTTATGGCGGAGCTGTTGCTGGTGTTCTTGCCAGCGCAGTAATCGCTGTTATCTTACAAGTTGTCTTTCCAGCTGTGACCTCAGGGGCTAACCGTGAAATTATTGAAGGTTGCGTTGGTATCTTTGCAGTTGCGATGATGATTCTTATCGGTATCTGGCTCCACAGCAAGTCTTCAGTCAAACAGTGGAATGACTTTATGGACCATCAGATGAAAACAGTGCCAGCCACTGGAAGTTTTGTATCCATGTTTGCTCTCAGTTTCTTGGCTGTCTTCCGTGAAGGTGCCGAGACTATTCTTTTCTATGTTGGTATTATCCCACGTATCACGACAGCTAATTTTTTGATTGGTATTGGTTCAGCCATTGCAGTTCTTGTTATCATTGCTGTAGCTATGACTAAAGCTAGTCACTATATTAAACCGCACCGCATCTTCTTTATTTTGACTTGGTTGATTTATGCTCTGGCCTTCAAGATGCTCGGTGTCAGTATTCATGCCCTTCAGTTGACTAATATGATGTCTAATCATTTGATTAGTGGTTTCCCAACCATTGATTGGGCTGGTATCTATCCAAGCTGGGAAGTCTTGATACCACAACTTATCTTTATTGTTATAATTGCCTTTGTGACGGTGAAGCAGCATGGCAAGAAGTAGAGATGAGATGACCATTGTTGAGCATCTAGTGGAGTTTCGGAGACGATTCATTGCAGTAGTGTTATGCTTTTTCCTAGTTTTTTGTATTACCTTGTTGTTTGCTGGGGAGATCTATGCTTATCTGACCAGAGGATTTGAAAAGCCCTTATTGGTTCTAGGACCTAACGATATTCTCTGGATTTATATTAACTTAGCCAGTCTCATGGCTTTTACGGTCACCTTGCCTTTTACCACCTACCAGATTTGGCAGTTTGTGAAACCAGGTTTGAGGGACAATGAAGCGCGTGCTATCTTTGCCTATATTCCAGCAACTTTTGTCTGTTTTGTTTTGGGTTTGGCCTTTGGCTATTATTTTGTGAGTCCAGCTATCTTGGAAGTGCTTTTGAAACTAGGTGAAGGACTCTTTAATACACAAATTACAGCACAAAACTACCTTACTTTCTTACTGCATACGACAGTGCCTTTGGCTGTTCTCTTTGAATTTCCTGTAGTTGTTAGTTTCCTAACCTCTATTGGTATATTGACACCAGTATTTTTGACACGCTATAGACGCTATGCTTACTTTGTTCTCTTGGTTTTGGCGGTGATTCTGACACCAGCTGACTTTATTAGCGACTTGGCCATGACTGCTCCTTTAATCTTGCTTTATGAAGTTAGCTTAACTCTTAGTAAGCTTATTTATAAACGTAAACAAAGAAAATATAAAGATAAATAGAAAGGAAATCTCATGGGAATTCTACGTGATATCGGAGCTCCAGGACTTATCATCATTGTCCTAGGAGCCCTCCTCATCTTTGGTCCTAAACGCTTGCCAGAACTCGGTCAATCTATCGGTAAAATGCTAGCCGAGTTTAAAGCAGCCGTAAATAAGACTGATCATGATAAAAAAGACGAAGAAGACAAAACTAAAGACTAGGGTCTCTACTTAGTGAACATCTTCAAGTTTCTTGACAATTCTAATCTTTTATGACATAATACACTTGTATTGAATAGTAAGTCTACATTATAGGCAAGAAAAGACCTCGGGCTAACTTCCAGATAAGCTCGGGTTTTTTTAGCAGTATCTATCCCTGTTTAGCCATTTGTCTACCAGACGAAGGATAATACTGACCACAATGGGGCCTATGATAGTTTTGAATAGTAAATCCATCATAGGCAATCTCACCTCCCTTCGTAGGCGGGTTCCGAGGTGCCAAGGGATATTATATCCTAGTTTGATAGAGATATCTTTAATAACTGTAAGGAGGTAAATGTTAGAATGTATTGCGATCATAACAAAAAATCAGGGCTCTTTGTCAACTGTAGTGGGTGACGAAAAGCTAACATCTAGAGAGGGCCGGATAGGTCCTCTTTTTATGCATGTTCAGAGTGATGAAGACACGCTTCTTAAAGTTGATGAAGTTTCTAAAACCGAAGCCCAAGCGTTTGATGTCTTTGATCAACTTATTAGTAGCTTCCAGTTTTGCGTTTGAATAGTCTGTTTCTAGTGCATTTTGGATGTATTGCTTGTGTCTAAGAAAAGTCCTAAAGACCGTTTGAAAATAGTGATTGACCTTGCTTCTATTTTCATCTATCAGGTCAAAGAACTCATCTACTCTCTTCTCCTGAATAGGTCAAGAACATTATCAAGGATATATTGAAGCGACTAACGAATTTAATTTAGAAACTTATCCAGAACTTGTTTTTTCATCTAGAGTCATTGATTCATTGATAGAGAGCTTGCAATCTTATCAACTGACTGCCTTAATAGTTAAAGATGACTTGATTGCCCTACGGTTCATACACTGGTTAAATAATCAGGGAATCAGAATTCCAGAAGCTTACGCCATTATCTCTTTCAATAATTCAATTTTTGCTGAAATCATGCACCCTTTCCTAACTACCTATGACATTAATATTAAAGAATTGGGTAAGGAAAGCGTCCAAAGGCTATTGGATCTTCTTAAAAATCCTCAAACTAAGGCACAGAAAATAACAGTTCCATTTAGACTCATTGAAAGAGAAAGTGTCTCAATGGGATAAAAAAGGTTTAAATGTTTACTTTTGGTTGGTAACTTTGGTTGGTAACTTAAGTTAGCAACCATTTTTTATTACCTAGACAATCGTTTTTCAGAAAATCGACAATCGTTTTTCAGAAAATCCAGAGCACTAATTTCTTGACACGTGCAACCGTTTGCATTATAATCGCTAGTGTAAAAAATAATTTGAGGTAAATTTTATGAACATACGAGCAAGCGGTGTTTTAATGCACATCACATCACTTCCAGGTGACTACGGAATCGGATCTTTTGGTCAAGCAGCCTACGACTTTGTTGATTTCTTGAAAGAAACAAAGCAAACATACTGGCAAATTTTGCCATTGACTACTACAAGTTATGGAGATTCACCTTACCAATCATTCTCAGCAATAGCGGGAAATACTCACTTTATCGATTTGGATTTCCTTATTCGTGACGGATTCCTGACTGAAGCAGATGTTGAAGGTTCTGATTTTGGTTCAGATCCAGAGTTTATCGACTACGCTAAAGTTTACGAAGCACGACGCCCACTTCTTGAAAAAGCAGTCAAAGCAATCTTGGCAGATGAAAACGAAGCTAAGAAGTTTGAAACTTTCAAAGCTGAAAATGCTAACTGGTTGGCAGATTATGCTGACTTCATGGCTATCAAAGAATACTTTGGTAACAAAGCCCTTCAAGATTGGGATGATAAAAAAGCGATTAAACGTGATGAAGCAACTCTTGAAAAGCTTCGCAAAGAACTTACTGGTGTTATCACATACCATCAAGTTGTGCAATACCTCTTCTTTAGCCAATGGGCAGAGTTGAAAGCCTATGCTAATAAGAACGGTATTCAAATTATTGGTGATATGCCAATCTACGTTTCAGCTGATAGTGTGGAAGTCTGGACTCAACCACACCTTTTCAAATTAGATGCTGAATGTAAGCCACGTTACATTGCCGGAGTTCCACCAGATAACTTCTCACCAACAGGACAACTTTGGGGGAATCCAATTTATGATTGGGATAAACACAAAGCAGAAAACTATGCTTGGTGGGTCTTCCGTATTCAAGAATCATTCAAACTTTTTGATTGCTTGCGTATCGACCACTTCAAAGGTTTCTCTGATTTCTGGGAAATTCCTGCTGGAGATGAAACTGCTGAAAATGGTAAATGGGTTCCAGGACCTGGTTATGACCTCTTCAAAGTGGTTAAAGAAGAGTTGGGTGATCTTAAGATTATTGCCGAAGACCTTGGTAATATTGATGATAAAACACGTAAACTTCTTGCAGACTGTGGTTACCCAGGAATGAAGATTCTTCACTTTGGATTCTATGATACCACTGGTAACAGCATTTATGTTCCACACGCATACACACAACACTCAGTGGCTTACACTGGTACACATGATAATGAAGTTACTAATGGTTGGTATAATAACTTGACACAAGAGCAACGTGATTACACTGATGCTTATATCAACCGTCGTCAAGGTGAACCAATCACACGTGCCCTTCTTCGCACACTCTTCGCAACAGTAAGTAACACAGCTATTGCGACTATGCAAGATATTCTTGATAAAAATGAAAATAGCCGTAAAAACATCCCTAACACAGTTGGAGGAAACTGGAGATGGCGTATGCTTCCAGGTGAAATCACCGTCGATAAGAAAGAATTTCTGACTGATATTACAGAAAGATATAATCGAGGAAATCGAGGAAATAAATAAAATGTCTACATTTACAAATTACGTTGAAGCGAAAAATAAAAACCTTAAAGAACTTTCAAACGAAGAAATCTACTACCTTTTGTTAGAATTTGTAAAAGAAGCAGCTGCTTCAAAACCTAAAAATGATAGTAAACGTAAAGTTTACTACATCTCAGCTGAGTTCTTGATTGGTAAACTTTTGTCTAATAACTTGATTAACTTGGGTATCTATAAAGATGTGAAAGCTGAATTAGCTGCTGCCGGAAAATCAATCAGTGAAATCGAAGATATTGAACCAGAACCATCTCTTGGTAACGGTGGTTTGGGACGCTTGGCTGCATGTTTCATAGATTCTATGTCAACACTTGGCATTAACGGTGAAGGTGTCGGTCTTAAATACCACTGTGGTCTTTTCAAACAAGTCTTCAAAGATAACAAACAATATGCTGAACCAGATTACTGGATTGAAGATCAATCATGGTTGGTTCCAACTGACATCTCTTACGATGTCCCATTCAAAAACTTCACTTTGAAATCTCGTTTGGACCGTTTGGATGTCTTGGGTTACAAGAAAGAAACTAAGAACTACCTTAACCTCTTCGATATCAATGGTTTGGACTATGGTTTAATTGAAAAAGGAATCACTTTTGATCAAGATGAAATTCAAAAGAACTTGACACTCTTCCTTTACCCAGATGATTCAACTCGTAAAGGTGAGCTCTTGCGTATCTACCAACAATACTTCATGGTGTCAAACGCTGCTCAACTTTTGATTGACGAAGCTATCGAACGTGGTTCTAACCTTCACGATCTTCCAGATTACGCTTTCGTACAAATCAACGATACTCACCCATCAATGGTTATCCCTGAATTGATTCGTCTTTTGACAGAAAAACATGGATTTGAATTTGATGAAGCAGTAGCAATCGTGAGCAAAATGGTAGGTTACACAAACCACACTATCTTGGCTGAAGCTCTTGAAAAATGGCCTCTTGACTATCTTGAAGAAGTTGTTCCACACCTTGTTGTTATCATCAAGAAATTGGATGCCATCGTTCGTGGCAAATTCGATGATCCACGTGTTCAAATTATTGACGAACACAACCGTGTTCACATGGCCCGCATGGATATCCACTTCTCTACAAGCGTAAACGGTGTTGCAAAGCTTCACACAGAAATCCTTAAGACATCAGAGTTGAAACCTTTCTACGACCTTTACCCAGAACGTTTCAACAACAAAACAAACGGTATTTCATTCCGTCGTTGGTTGGAATTCGCTAACCAAGAACTTGCTGATTACATAAAAGAGTTAATTGGTGATGATTACCTTACTGATGCCACTCAATTGGAGAAATTAGCTGCCTTTGCAGATGATCCTGCAGTACACAAACGTTTGTCTCAAATCAAATATGATAACAAATTAGCTCTTAAACGTTATCTTAAATCCAATAAAGGTATTGATCTTGACGAAAATTCAATCATCGATACACAAATCAAACGTTTCCACGAATACAAACGTCAACAAATGAACGCTTTGTATGTCATCCACAAATACTTGGAAATCAAAAAAGGAAACCTTCCAAAACGTAAAATCACAATCATCTTTGGTGGTAAAGCAGCTCCTGCCTATGTTATTGCTCAAGACATCATTCACTTGATCTTATCACTTTCTGAACTCATTAATAATGATCCAAAAGTAAGCAAATACCTCAACGTCCACTTGGTTGAGAACTACAACGTAACAGTTGCTGAACACCTTATCCCAGCGACAGATATTTCAGAACAAATCTCATTGGCTTCTAAAGAAGCTTCAGGTACAGGTAACATGAAATTAATGCTTAATGGTGCCCTTACACTTGGTACAATGGATGGTGCCAACGTTGAGATTGCTAAATTGGTAGGACCAGAAAACATCTTCATATTCGGTAAAGACTCTGATACAATCATTGACCTTTATAAAAAAGAAGGTTACGTATCACGTGATTACTACGAAAATGATGCTAACATCAAAGCAGCTGTTGATTTTATCGTAAGCGAGGACCTTGTAAAAGTTGGGGATAAAGAACGTTTGGAACGTCTTTACAAAGAACTTATCTCTAAAGACTGGTTCATGACATTGATTGACTTGGCCGAATACATCGAGAAGAAAGAAGAAGTATACGCAGCTTACGAAGATCAAGATGCATGGAACAAGAAAGTTGTTTACAACATTGCTAAAGCAGGATTCTTCTCATCTGACCGTACAATCGAACAATATGACAAAGATATCTGGCACACAAAATATTAGCCTAGTTGCATAGAAGGAAAACAAGATCAGAAATGGTCTTGTTTTTTTGCATGAAAAAACACAGCCAATAGGATAATTAACCGTGTTTACATAAATAAGATTATGTTATTTCGCATGATAATTTAGTATATCATTAATATATGCTTCTTTATTTGATGAATCGTAAGTATTAGACTTAGAGTATTTTAGATAATGGATTTCGTCTTTTGTTGTTCTAGATTCTTCTTCTAGGTAAGAATCCGTAATAGTAATCTTAAAATTCTCGCTCTTACCTGTTAAATCAAGACTAAGTGGAAAATATGTAAATTCATCTGAGTAAAAGACCATCTTATAAAAATTATAGCCATCTCCTCTAAAATCATTTAAGCGAGGAAATGTTGTTATATTGTATCTTTCATCCCAAAGATTACCATATTCTCTAATATCGTAGTCATCGAAGAAGTCCTGAATTCTTTCTTTAGTTCTTTCTTTACTAGCATCATCCTTATCAAAGGTAACAAAGGGAAGCCTCCCAATCCCATATTGAAATGTCTCCTTCATTTCCATAGATAATATAACTTTTCATTTTTTCTGACTTAGGATTTTTCAACTGAAAGTTGTATTCACTTACACCATCTTTTACAGCTCCAGTTTGATATAGGGTATCGCCAGGGACTATCAAAAAGAGAAAATCTCTTAGGTACAATTCGAAGTCGGTATCTATTGTTTTATCATGTAATCCAGGGAAACGCTGAATCATTTGTTTGTAATTCTCTGCATTAGAGAACCATTCTTTATCAAAGCCTAGACCGACTTCAAAAACTTTATAATCGAAATTGTTTTCATAACGTTCAGAATAGTTTTCAGTGGAAGTCACCTGTCTAAATGGTAAAGTCATATTGGTATTATCTGTAAAAGTGATATGCAAAAAAAGCCTTCTCGGATCAATTCCTTTGTCAGTATAATGGCTGTCCTTATATGTAGAGAGATTATCAGGGAAATCGTCTTTTACAAAGTGTAAAACTTCAATCTCTATATCTTTGACAATTTTCTTTTGAGGTTTTATCTTCTTGACCTTGTAATGATAAGCCTTGTAATAGTAATTGCTCTTATCATAGAGATAAGGTCTAAAAGCTCTATTATAACCGTTAAAAAGAAGAAGACCTATACAAGCCATAAGAAGAAGAAGCGCTAGTATGATTTTCAGTCTTTTACAATACCTACAAAATTACTTTATCATCCCTAACTCCCATGTTTTTTACTATTATATCATGAAAATAATTGCTCTCAAGCCATCTTCGTGTACTTTGTCACCGTTTTCCATTATAATATAGGTACCACATTACAAGAGGAGATATCATGAAATATATCGTAAACACATCAAATGATCCTGCCTATAATATTGCTTTGGAAGCCTATGCCTTTCGTGAATTGGTAGATGAAGATGAATTGTTCATTCTCTGGATTAACCGTCCAGCTATCATTGTTGGTAAACACCAAAATACCATTCAAGAGATTAACAAAGAATATACTGATGCTCATGATATTAAGGTCGTTCGTCGTTTATCTGGTGGTGGTGCTGTTTATCACGATTTGAACAACCTCAACTATACTATCATCTCAAACAAGGCAGATGAAGGCGCATTTGACTTTAAGACATTTTCTCAACCGGTAATCGCAACACTTGCTGATTTGGGCGTTAAGGCTGAATTTACTGGCCGTAACGATCTTGAGATCGATGGTAAAAAATTTTGCGGAAATGCCCAAGCCTACTATAAAGGTCGTATGATGCACCATGGTTGCTTACTCTTTGACGTTGATATGTCCGTTCTTGGTCAAGCCCTTAAAGTCAGCAAAGACAAAATTGAATCTAAAGGCGTTAAGTCTGTACGTGCTCGTGTGACTAACATTGTAGACGAATTGCCAGAAAAATGCACTGTAAATGAATTCTCAGATAAGATCTTGGAAAAAATGAAAGAATTCTACCCAGAAATGACCGAATATGTCCTTTCTGAAGACGATTTGGCTAAGATTCAAGAGTCTTATGAGAAACAATTCAATACATGGGACTGGACATACGGCCAATCTCCAGAATACACGGTAGAACGTAATGTCCGTTACCCAGCTGGTAAGATTTCTACCTATGCAAATGTTGAAAATTCAATTATTAAATCTGTTAAGATTTACGGAGATTTCTTTGGTATTGGCGATGTATCTGATATTGAAGAACTTTTGGTCGGTGTACCTTACGAGTACGAAGATGTCCTGGCAAAACTCAAAACCATTGACACAACGCTTTATTTCTCACACATGACAACTGAGGAGGTTGCAAAAGCTATCGTAGCTTAATCATTGTTTGAAACAATCTGGCAAACTCCAGGTTGTTTTTGTATGCGTAAATTATTGTAGATGATTAGTAAGTTTTTAATAGCATAGGCCAGCAAACCTAAAAAGACCATAAGAGAAGAACACCTCATAACATCTTTCCGAAAAACTGTAATTTTCTTGAAAGAAATATAAGGGTGTGATATACTTCTATTAAGTAATTTAAGTAATTATGGAGAATAAGATTAATGAAACGTGAACTCTTACTAGAAAAAATTGAAGAATACAAATCTCTTATGCCTTGGTTTGTTTTGGAGTATTATCAATCTAAACTATCGGTACCGTATTCTTTCACGACCTTATATGAATATCTCAAGGAATATAAACGCTTTTTTAACTGGTTAATTGACTCAGGTATTTCAGATGCTGATGATATTGCCTCAATTCATATCAAAACCTTGGAGAATCTAACTAAAAAAGATATGGAATCGTTTGTCCTCTATCTACGTGAACGTCCATCTTTAAATACCTATTCAAAGAAACAGGGTGTCTCTCAAACAACCATTAATCGTACGCTTTCAGCTCTATCTAGTCTCTATAAGTATTTAACTGAGGAGGTCGAGGGACCTGATGGTGAACCATATTTCTATCGTAACGTCATGAAAAAAATTTCGACTAAGAAAAAGAAAGAGACCTTGGCTGCACGTGCTGAGAATATCAAACAAAAACTTTTTCTAGGCGATGAAACCATGAAGTTCCTTGATTATGTAGAAAATGAATACGAAGTCAAACTCTCAAATCGTGCGAAATCTTCGTTTTATAAGAATAAAGAGCGAGATTTAGCCATCATTGCCCTGCTGCTGTCTTCAGGCGTTCGACTCTCTGAGGCTGTAAATCTGGACCTTAAAGATATCAATTTAAAAATGATGGTTATTGACGTTACTCGAAAAGGTGGTCAACGGGACTCGGTTAATATGGCGAGTTTTGCAAGACCCTATCTTGAAAACTATCTTAGCATACGTAATAAACGCTATAAGGCTGAAAAGCAAGATGTTGCTCTATTTTTAACAGAATATCGAGGCGTTCCCAACCGTATTGATGCTTCAAGTATCGAAAAAATGGTTGCTAAGTATTCTCAGGATTTCAAGATTCGTGTCACTCCCCACAAACTACGTCATACTTTGGCAACACGTCTTTATGATGCTACTAAGTCTCAAGTTTTAGTTAGTCATCAACTTGGTCATGCTTCCACTCAGGTCACTGATCTTTACACCCATATTGTAAATGATGAGCAAAAAAATGCTCTAGATAATTTATAATTAACCAATCAAAACCATTCCGATTTAGGTTGATTATTTTTATTATACATAAATTTAATTATGTGATGCTAATTTTATTTACGATTGTTAGCAGAACTAAAATTATGTAAATCATTGTGAATAAAAACAAACTCTCCTTCATGGAAAGCTTGTTTTTTATATTAATAATCTTTAAGAGCTGATTCAACCGCAGCTTTTTCTTTTTCAATTAAGTCTACGCGTGCAGCAATTGTTTTAATTCCCATCAAAATATTACGTTCCAAAGCTTTGTCACTTGTTTGTGGCTCGAAAAATGCAATATATTGGTCAAGACGTTCTTGATTTTTAAAGATTCCTGCTGGGATATTAACAAAACTATCAAAGCTCATATCGCCACCAAGAGCTGCTTTAATCCATTCCCAGTTTTCTTTAGCCCAGTCCCAAACGGTCTCTTGAGCAAAAGATTTGCTGAGGAAGTTCATATACCAGAGATACAAATCTTGCGGTTTAACAACGTTTTTATCTTTTAGCTGACCTAGTACGTAGTCAAGACCTTCTTGATTTTTAAGATATGAAAGTGCTTGGGTCAATTGACGACGGAAGTTACTGTCGTTTGTTGCCACGTATGCATTAATATACTCTTCAACAAGAGACAGACTGTTTTCTTGTTTCATTTGGTTGATGAGGACAAGGCCACGGATACTTGCTGGAATGCTTTCTATGTTTTCTTTATGGGCTTGGAAAACATTTGCGGCTGCAAGGACTGTTGGTTGATAGTCTGCTTCAATCAAGTAGCTGAGAGCTGTTTGACGGACCATTTCATCTTCATCAGACTCCCCTTCTTTGGCATCGAAACCAAGGCGTTCAAAGTCATTTTGGAATTGACGACGTACCAAGGCTTTATAATGCACTTCGGCTTCTGTATCTTCATCGATAAAGCGTTTCAAACCAGCAAGGATTTGAGATTTAGCTTGAGAAATCAAGAAGCTTTCTTCTTTTTCGACAAGATCAAGAAGACCAACTAGGCTTGCATACGAGATACGTCCACTTTCCGCTAGAAGACGGCGTTCTTGTAAGATTTGAAGTTTACTTACAGTATCAAGGTTTGCAAAATCTTCTAAGATATTGTCCAAGAGTTGTCCTTGATAGTCTGTGATGTAATGTGCTGTATTAGCTGTATTAAGACGGAGAACTCCATTATTTTCAGTAGCAAGCTGGCTATAATTTGGAATCTCAATACGCTCTTCTGAAAGTGTATCTGGAAGCCCATTCCAGTTTGTATTCAATGGAATCTCCCAAAGGCGCCCTTTGTCTTCATGTTCACCAATGAAGAATTGTTTTTGACTAAGGATAAGCGTATCATCAACAACTTCTGCACTAACCACTGGGTATCCTGGTTGCTCTAACCATGTGTCCATGAAGCTAGAGACATCCTTACCTGAAGCCTCTGAAAGAGCATTCCAAAGGTCACGTCCAACAGTATTGTTATATTGGTGTTTTTCAAAGTAAGCTTTAAGCCCTTTGGCAAAGGCTTCATCGCCTAACCAACGGCGGAGCATATGCATAAGACGGCTACCCTTGGCATAAACAATAGCACTATCAAAGAGGGTGTTAATCTCGTCTGGATGACTGACTTCCATGTGGACAGACTGTACGCCGTCTGTTGCGTCACGTTGAAGAGCATTAGGTACACCAGTTGTTTGGAAATCTTCAAAGATGTTCCAGCTTGGTTCAATAGCATTCACTGAAACATACTCCATCATGTTGGCGAAACTTTCGTTAAGCCATAAATCATCCCACCATTTCATGGTAACAAGGTTACCGAACCATTGGTGAGCCAATTCGTGAGCAACAACAAGGGCAACTTGTTGACGGCTTGCAGCTGAGCTATTTTCATCTACAAGGAGGTAAACTTCACGATAGGTAACAAGACCCCAGTTTTCCATGGCACCCGCTGAAAAGTCAGGAAGAGCAAGGTGGTATGATAATGGAATAGGATACTTGACTTGGAAGTAGTCTTCATAGAATTCGATGACACGAACGGCAATATCAAGAGCGAAGTCGAAGCTATTTTCTGCTTGTGCAACTGTAGCGAAGACACCAACTTCAGTGCCGTTTTTTGTTTTAGCTGTTTTACCATGAAGAGCACCGAAACCAAAGGCGAGAAGGTATGTAGACATGCGAGGTGTTGTCTCGAATGTCCAAACTCCAGTTTCTTCACGCAAATGGCTATTGATTTCTGGCATGTTTGACAAGGCAGTATCGCCCTCTTCAGCGTCAAATTTCAATGAAAGATCAAAAGTTGCTTTTGCTTCTGGTTCATCAACACAAGGAAAAGCTTCACGAGCGAAATGAGATTCAAACTGTGTTGAAATAATTTCCTTCTTTTCACCATTGTAAGTGTAATATGATGGATAAATACCAGTCATATTATCTGTGATGCGGCCAGAAAATTCTATGAAAATTGTTAGAACCCCAGTTTCTGGAAGTTCAATATGAAAAGCCTCATTGGCATCATCCATTTGGAAGTTCAAGGATTCATTATCCAAGAGAACTGAATTAATGGTAAGGTCTTTTTGGTGAAGAGAGATGTGATTATCAATGGCTTCACCAGTAATGGCAACATTCCCTGTAAAGGTCTTTTCAGAACGATTAATGTCCAAGAAAAGATTGTAATTTTCAGGGATGAAACTTTCGATAAAACGAGCAACAGATGCTGTCATATGTAAATACTCCTAATCTAACTTTTCGTATCGAAACAGACTGATATTTGTTTCGATATCAGGTACTTTAACAAAAGAAATGAGCCTGAATTATTCAATACAGGCTCATTATAACATAGATTTTAAACTTTGCCTATAATTCAATGATTTTTCCAGACTTGAGGTAGACAACCCATTCACAAAGATTACGGGCATAATCACCAATACGTTCTAGGTACACGAGTACTTGGATATACTCTTTGGCAGCAAATGCTGCATCTGGATTTTCGCGGACACCTTCTACTGTCATAGCTTGGATGTCACGGAAATAATTATCAATAATCTCGTCTGAAGCTGCGATTTCATAAGCACGTTCTTCGTCACCATTCAAGTAAACTTCGAGAGCTTCTTCGACCATGTGGCGGGCGGCTTTTCCCATTTTCTTGATTTCAGTTTCAATATCTGTCATTCTGCTTTCACCCTTAATACGGATGGTTGCTTTAGCGATGGCCACCGCATGGTCACCCATACGTTCGACGTCACTAGATGCTTTTAATGCAGTGATTACAGTACGTAAATCACTTGATACAGGTTGCTGGAGCGCAATAAGTTCAAGTGATTTTTTCTCAAGTTTGGTTTCGTAGTTATTGACGATTTCGTCGTTTTCGATAACTTCCTTGGCTAATTCAAGGTCATGACTAATAAAGGCACGCAGAGATTTTTTGAGCTGTGCAGCAACTTCAGTACCCATGGCATAAAATTGGTTGTGAAGCTTTTCTAATTCTTCTTCAAAGGGTGTTCGTAACATCATAATTGTTAATGACTCCGTCCTTTCTTAACCTAACTTACCGGTAATGTAATCTTCGGTTTCTTTGTGTTGTGGATTAAGGAACATGTCTTTAGTTGATGAATACTCAATAAGTTCTCCATCGAGGAAAAAGGCTGTTCGTTGAGATATACGGCTTGCCTGTTGCATAGAACGTGTGACAAGCAACAATGTATATTGATCTTTAAGGTTATAGAGTGTTTCTTCAATCTTACCAGCGGAAATAGGGTCTAGGGCAGATGTTGGTTCGTCAAGAAGAATCACCTTTGGTGAGGTGGCAAGTACCCGTGCAACACAAACTCGTTGTTGTTGCCCACCTGAAAGACCAAGTGCTGAGTCATGAAGTCGGTCCTTAACCTCCTCCCAGACTGAAGCTCCTTTTAGAGATTCTTCTACTGCTTTGTCAAGAACCGCCTTATCTTTGATACCATTGATACGAAGGCCATAGACTACGTTCTCATATATAGACATAGGGAAGGGATTGGGTTGTTGGAAGACCATACCAATTTCCTTACGGAGTTCAACAGTATCTGTTCGAGGACTGTAGACATTATGGCCATTGTAGGAAACTGCACCAGTAACTGTGCATTCAGGGTTTAAGTCCCCCATTCTGTTGATAGAACGAAGCAAGGTTGATTTTCCTGATCCAGATGGCCCGATAAGGGCTGTGATTTCATTTGGATAGAAATCCATAGTCACATTATTAATGGCTTTTTTCTTATTGAAATACACCGATAAATCATTGATTGAAATGATTGGTTCAGTCATAAGTGCTCCTTTCTATCCAAAGCGTCCTGATACATAGTCACTGGTTGACTGTAGAGCAGCATCTTGGAAGATTTTCTTGGTTTCATCATATTCGATAAGATCACCAAGGTAGAAAAATGCTGTATAATCACTGGCACGAGCCGCTTGTTGCATATTGTGTGTGACGATAATAATGGAATAATCTTCTTTCAGCTCAAACATGGTTTCTTCTAGCTGCATAGTAGCTACAGGATCTAATGAAGCTGCTGGCTCATCCATAAGAAGAATCTGTGGTTTAACGGCGATAGCCCTTGCGATACAAAGACGTTGTTGCTGACCACCAGAGAGTGTAAAAGCTGACTTATGAAGGTCATCTTTTACTTGTTCCCAAAGTCCCGCTTGTTTAAGTGATGTTTCAACAATCTCATCCAAAGTTTGCTTATCTTTCACACCATTACATTCATGGGCAAAGGTGATGTTTTTATAGATAGACTTGGCAAATGGGTTTGGACGTTGAAAGACCATTCCAATGTGTTTGCGCATTTCATAAACATTGATATTACTTGCATTGACATCAACTCCTTCATAAAGGATTTGTCCAGTAACCTTGGCAACATCAATAGTATCATTCATGCGGTTTAGGCTACGAAGAAAGGTTGATTTCCCACATCCTGAGGGACCGATGAGTGCAGTGATTTTATTTTTTTCGAATTGCATATCAATACCATTGATGGCTTCTTTTTGACCATAGTAGACATGCAAATTCTTGGTTTCAAGAGCGAGCTTCTTCTCTGGGAAGGTGATAATATGACGCTCGTCCCAATTGTATTTTGTCATGAAATCTCCTTTAAGCGGATGTTAATTTCTTATGGAGGTAAGCTCCTAAACGACGTGCACCAAAGTTGAAAATCAAGATGAAAATCATAAGCACTGCTGATGAACCAGCAGACACTGCAGTGGCGTCAGGTGTCGTACCTTCTGAGTTGACCTTCCAGATGTGAACAGCAAGTGTCTCAGCTTGACGGAAAATTGATATTGGACTAGATATGCTAAGCGGATTCCAGTTGCTCCAGTTAAGCGCTGGTGCAGATTGTCCTGCTGTGTAAATAAGTGCTGCTGCTTCACCAAAAATACGTCCAGAGGAAAGTACTATTCCAGTCACAATACCAGGCAAAGCTTCAGGAATGACAACGTGACATATAGTTTCCCATCTAGACAAGCCTAAGGCAAGTCCAGCTTCGCGTTGAGTGTGGTGAACTGTGCGTAAACTATCTTCAACGGTACGAGTCATTTGAGGCAAGTTAAAGACAGTCAATGCCAAGGCACCTGAAAGGATTGAAAATCCGTACTGGAATTGTACAACAAAAATTAAATAACCAAAGAGTCCGACCACCACTGAAGGCAGTGATGAAAGGATTTCAATACAGGTACGGACAAAGTTGCTGAGCCGGCCTTTTTTGGCATATTCTGATAGGAAGATACCAGCTCCCATTGAAAGAGGAACAGAAATAATTAAAGTAATAACCAACAAAAATAATGAATTGTATAGTTGAACTCCAATTCCTCCTCCAGCTTTGTGAGATGATGACATACTAGTCAGGAATGACCAACTGATGTGTGGAATCCCGCGAACCAAGATATAGAGAATCAAGGCTGCTAGGATTGTTACAATAATGCCAGCAATCACATAGAGCGTGCTGATAGCAATTTTATCGACTTTTTTAGCGTTCATAATTTCTCTTTCTCTCACGAGTGATAAATTTCACCAACATATTGAAACCAAGACTCATCAATAAGAGCACCAAGGCAAGTGACCAAAGGACATTATTTGAAACAGTTCCCATGACTGTATTTCCGATTCCCATAGTCAATACAGAGGTCAACGTTGCTGCTGGTGTCGTTAAAGACGTAGGAATAACTACGGAATTTCCAACAACCATCTGAACGGCAAGAGCCTCACCAAAGGCACGGGCCATACCAAAGATAACGGCAGTGAAAATACCCGGTTTAGCCGCATTAAGTGTCACACGCCAAATTGTTTGCCAGCGAGTAGCTCCCATGGCAAGACTAGCTTCACGATAATGACGTGGCACTGCACGAAGTGCATCTGTTGTCATAAAGGTTACGGTTGGTAGAATCATGACGAATAAGACAAAGGTACCTGAAAGGATACCAAAACCTGTTCCACCAAAAATGAAGCGAACAAATGGAACCACGACTTGCAGACCAATGAATCCGTAAACAACAGATGGAATTCCTACTAAGAGTTCAATAGCGGGTTGTAGGAATTTAGCTCCCTTAGGAGAAATCTCAGTCATAAAGATAGCAGCACCAATGGCAAATGGCGTTGCAATCAAGGCTGAAAGTAAGGTAACCAAAAATGACCCTATAATCATTGGCAGAGCCCCGAATTTGCCTTCAGACGGTGACCAATCGCCACTAAAGAGAAACTCGACTAAGCTGACTTTATTAACAAAGAAAGTCGCCAAGCCTTTTTGAGCAACGAAAAGTAAAATCAATGCTACGATGAAAACAATCAAGGCCAAGCAAAGGAAAGTGATTGTTTTACCAAATTTCTCAAGGCGTGAATTTTTAGAGGGTGAAGTTAATTGTTTCATCAATTTTTCATTTTTCATGATTACTCCTCACTCTTCTTTGTAACCTTGCCGTCAGCATCCTTAGTAACTTTCATAGTATGAATTGGAATGTATCCCATTTTTTTAACGATATTTTCTTGAACCTCGTCACTAATCATGTAGTCTAAGAATTGTTTGGTGTAGCTATTAGGTTTCCCTTTAGTATACATATGCTCGTAGGACCAAATAGGCCAATCGTTAGTCGCAACATTTTTCGCATTAGGTTCAAATCCATTTAGTTTCAATGTTTTAACTGAATCATCAAGGTAAGCAAATGATAGGTATGAAATAGCACCTGGTGTCTGAGCGACAATTGACTTAACCATTCCGTTAGAATCTTGCTCCTGGGTACGGATTGGTGATTTGCCATCCATAATCACAGCATCGAAAGTTACGCGTGTTCCTGAGCTAGCTGCTCGGTTAACGATAGTAATTTCCAAATCCTGTCCACCAAGCTGTTTCCAGTTTGTGATTTTTCCAGTGAAGATTTTACGAAGTTGTTCTGTTGTCAAATTATCAACGGATACTTTCTGATTAGTGATAACTGCAATACCTGCAACTGCAACTTGAAAGTCTACGAGCTTACTGGCATCGATTCCAGATTTTTCCTCAGCGAAAAGATCACTATTCCCAATTTCAACAGCACCTGATTGCACTTGGGAAAGTCCAGTACCAGAACCGCCCCCTTGGACGTTAACCACAATTTCAGGATTCTTTTCAGCAAAACCATATGATGCTGCTTCTACTAAGGGTTGAAGAGCCGTAGAACCAACTGCTGTAATGGACTGACCACGGTCAATCCAAGAGGCACAACCAGTTAAGACTAGCATGGCCATTGCCAGTGATAAAATCACTGCAAGGCCTTTTGTTTTTTTCATTTCTATCCTCCGATATGTTGTCACAAAATTTAACCAATGCCTTCAATATATACTGTTAAAAGACATTAAATTAATTATACCAAGTCTAGGTTAATTATGTCATGTTACAGTTTGATTACAGGCTTCAAATATGGAATCTTAAACCCTTAGGATAGTAGTTTTTTAAAGTATTTCCAATAACCTTAGCAAAGCCAAATCCATTACCATCTACCAAAAGTTGATACCAACCGTTTTCTAACGTTTGGTCAAGTGTAACCACATTACCAGAGGCATACTGTGCAAATTGTTCTTGAGTTAACTCTATACTTGAGACTACTTCATCCGATGTTAAAGCAATTCCAAGTGCAAAACTTGGCTCAAAACGTTTTTTCTTGAAGATGCCAAGATGCAAGCCATTGCGTGCGATTTTAACTTTGGAAAGATCTGGTAGTCCCCTAGGAAGTAGATAGAGGTTGTCGCCAAAGACTTGTAGTAAACCGTCTAGAGGTAGCTTGAGGTGTTTTTTAACAAAATCATCCCAGAGCTGTTTTTGCTCCTTATTGAGGTTTGTTTTCCCCTCTTTGATGCATGACTGCTCAGGCATGCGCTTATCCTGGAATTTTGCCACAAACTGACCTTCCCCCTTGAAATGGTGTGGATACATTCGAGCTGTTTCTGGAAAATCAATCCCATCGCTCATCCCGTTCAATTTAGGGATTGCCACCAATTCAAGGTCAGGGTAATTCTCTAAAATCCAAGCAACAACACCTTCATTTTCCTCAGGAGACCAGGTACATGTTGAGTAAACTAATTGTCCTCCTGGGGCTAACATCTTCAAACCATCTGCTAGGATGTCCTTCTGCAATTGTGCCAGTTCACTAGGATAGTCCTTGTGCCAATACTGGATTGCATCAGGGTCCTTGCGAAACATTCCTTCTCCAGAACATGGTCCATCAAAGACAATCATATCAAAATAATTTTTAAAAACTTTGGCTAGTTTATCAGCTGACGTATTAGTCACAACAACATTTTTAGCACCAAATCGCTCAATATTCTCAACTAGAACCTTGCTACGTTTGAAATTGATTTCGTTGCTGACGAGTAAACCTGTGTTATCCAGATAGCTTAGGAGATGCGTGGATTTTCCGCCTGGTGCTGCGGCTAAGTCTAGAACACGGCTTCCTTTTGATGGAGCTGCCACTTGAGCAACCATTTGAGCAGCTGGTTCTTGAGAATAAACTAAACCAGTCGCGTGGTCAGAAGATTTTCCTGAAATTTTACCGTAATGGCCCCAAGGTGTTCCAGGAATAGGATCAGGATAGTCCTTCTGCTGCTTTTTAAGAGGGTTAATGCGGTAGGCAGACACAGCTTCTTGATCAAAAGATGTAAAGAATTCCTCCGCTTCAGCACCAAGTAAGTCTTTATATTTTTCTATAAAATCTGATGGAAATTTCATAGTTTCCTTTCTATCAAAAAAACTGGACCACTCAAGAGAACTTGCTATTCTGATTTGTCCAGAATAGTATATATTTTTAAAGTTAATTTTCTGAGTTAAGAATATCTCTGATTTCTTCAAGTCTATCTTTAGGAACAAGCATCACAGCTTGGCGACTAGAATAATCAAGTAGCTCTCCAGTAATGGTTTCAAGTTGGTAGCCCAATTTTTTTCCCATAATACTTGCTGCAGCATAATCCCATGGGTAAATAACTGAAAAGTAAGCTAAAATTTGACCAGAAAGGACCTTGGACATACTTAGACCAGCACCACCATACACTCGAACACCCAAAGTTTTGTCAATGAATCCTTTTATACCATGGTAATTTTTAGCGTACATAGCAGCATTACTACCTACTAGACAACGATCCAGAGGACGTCTCTTATATGGTGAAAGCAATTTATCGTTGCAGTATACGTCAAACTGACCCCCACCATAGAAAAGCTGATCAGCCATAACGTTGTATATTAGGCCAAATTTTCCCTGTCCCTTTTCGTAATAGGCAATCATGACACAGAAATTATCCTGTTGGACGATAAAATTGACTGTCCCATCAATAGGATCCAAGACCCAGACGTTTCCATCTTTGATATTATGAACCATGTTATTTTCTTCAGCCAAAATATTGTCTGTTGGGAAAGCTGATTTAATGCGTGCTACTAGTAAATCTTGCGTTTGTTTATCAATATTAGTTACTAAATCATCAAAAGCAGACTTTTCCTCTACCGTGATTGTTTTACTCAAACTTTTTTTAATAAACGCCCCAGCTTCCTTGATGATTTCTTTAGCAAAAACAAGTTTATTTTCCAAGTGTTACAAATCCTTTTTCTTTTGCTTTAGCAGCTCTGACAGCTTGGTAGATTGAAAAACCGCTTGCTTCTTGGAAGGCCTTGTCTAGTTGCTTTTCAGGTGCTTTTCCTGGAACAACTGTTTTAAACGCCTTATAAGCCTCCAAGAGCTGATCACGGTCAACCTTACTCTCATATGCTTTTTCTACCTGACTCAAAAAATGAAGCACTGTGGTAATTTCCTCAGTGCTCCATGATGGATCGAGTGGGTAGGAATAATTTCCTTTAGTCATTATTACCCTTAATTTCAGCACTAATAGTCGCTTGACGCAATTCTTGCTTTCTATAGTCACGAGGCAAAAAGGCACGAATCTCATCTTCGTTAAAACCGATTTGCATATGTTTGTTATCCATAATGATTGGTCGACGAAGAAGATTTGGATATTCAGAAATCAATTGAATGAGCTCCTCAATTGTCAAATTATCCACATCAATATTCAACTTCTGAAAGACTTTAGAACGAGTTGAAATGATATCTTCAGTACCATTTTCCGTATGAGACAAAATATTCATCAATTCATCGTGAGTTAATGGGCTCGTGATGATATTGCGTTCGTCAAAAGCAACTTCATGATTGATCAACCATGCTCGTGCCTTTCTACAGCTGGTGCAGCTAGGTGATAAAAATAAAGTTACCATGCAAACACCCCTTTCACATTAACTTTCCAAAAATATTATACATTATTTTCTTAGTTTTGGCTACGCTTTCTTAAAGTTTTCCGCAATTTTTTTATCCGCTTTCAGTTGGTCACATAGCTCGTCTATATTATTGAATTTTATTATATCACGGATATAATCTAACCAGAAGACTTCGATTGTTTTTCCATATATATCACCTTCAAAATCAAAGATATTGGCTTCAAGACGTAACTCTGTACCACCAAAAGTGACGTTTTTTCCTAGACTAGTCATGGAACGATAGCGCTTACCATCAATTACGACATCCGCAACATAGACACCATCTGCTGGTAGAATAGTCCTATCGATAGGTGCTAGATTTGCTGTTGGGAAACCAATAGTCCGACCACGCGCATCACCATGTACCACGATCCCTCGCGTAGAGAATTCATGTCCTAAGAGATTATTGGCCTCTTTCACATTGCCTTCTCGGATTAATTGACGAACACGCGTTGATGAAATCTTTTCGCCACCACTTTGCTGTTCCTCAATGACATGAACAGTACCAGAAAAATTACGGTCTAAATAGTCCGTATCAGTGCGATGGTGTCCGAATTTATAGTCGAACCCAACTACAATCTCTTGAGCTTTTAGACGGTTAATATAACGTGTAATGAAGTCGTCAGAACTTGTTCGAGCAAAATCACTATTAAAATCTGTTAAGTAAAGTTGATCTGTGCCATAGGCTTTAAAAAGATCACAACGTCTCTGAGGTGCTGTGATATGCAGAAGGAGATCATCCGTATAGCGTTGGAAAGTCAGTTGAGGGCTCTCGTTAAAGGTAAGGACAGCTACTTCAAGCTGTTTTTCATCAGCAATCTGGCGTGCCTTATCAAAAAGGACCTTGTGACCACGATGAAGAGCATCGAAATACCCTAAGACCAAGACGGTTTCCTTATCCTGATGGATATCTTTATAATCGTTTATCGGCGTTACTTTCATTGACTTAATACTTTTCTAGGTTTATAGACTTGACCTCGCTTTTCCATAATAGCTAGAACTTTGTCGCCCAAAAAGGCAGCAACCAAAGGCTCTTGGCTATTAATTGAAATAAAGCGACCAAATGAGATTTCTTTGGCATCATCTTCAGTGACTTGTACGGCTGGCAGGTCCTGAACGCCAAATTCAATAGGGAGTAGGAAGGACTGGTCTCCTGCTTCTACCATTTCAGAAATTTGTGACAGAGTTAGGGATGAATCTAATGTTAAACCTGCAGAAGCTGTTCGACGCAGAGCAGACATATGACTAGCAAAGCCTAGTTTTACACCCAAATCAACAGATAAGGTGCGGACATAAGTTCCTTTACTACAAGCAACACGGAAGGTGAATCTTGCAGTACCGTTTTCTAGCTCAATAGGTGAGGTTCGGACAAACTCGGTAATTTTTACCTGACGTTGAGGACGTTCAACTTCTTCTCCAGCTCGGGCGTACTCATAAAGTTTCTTTCCGTTGATCTTAACCGCTGAATACATAGGAGGAATTTGTGTGATTTCTCCCTCAAAACTAGCCATCGCCTGATCGACAGTTGCTCCATCTAGCTCTGTTATTGGAGTTGTTTGGACGACTTCTCCACTAGCATCTTCGGTAGTTGTCGAAAATCCAATAGTGATTTCGCCTTCATAGACTTTACCCGCTTCAGTCATGTATTCAATAACACGAGTAGCTTTTCCAACTGCTATAGGTAGAACACCAGTAACATCTGGATCAAGAGTTCCGCCGTGCCCAATTTTTTTCTCATGTAATATTTTGCGTAGTTTAAAAACAGCATCATGACTGGTCATTCCAGCCTCTTTTTTTAGATTAATAATTCCTGAAATCATACTTTTAATTATATCAAAAGCAATCCTAAAGAGCTAGGTAGAAACATAAAGAGGCAGAGAACAACATCTCTAACCTCCTAACTTTTATAATGAGAAGAAATCACAGGACTACTTGTTCATTTTAATCGATATCTCTATTTAGATCACTTTCCAATTCAAAGAAAGGCTAAATATCTTGCACATACTCTAAGACACCTTGAAAATCCCCCTGGTCATCCCTGACAGCAGCATAAGTTACATAGACGAATTTTCCTAAACGTTCAGACTTGAACCACATTGGAACTTGGTCACGTTCCCCACTTCTGAGTAAGTTAAAGGTTTTCTTGACCTTATCAAGTACTTTGGGTGGATGACGAAGTTCAACATTTCGTCCAATTTGGCTAGGTGTTCGTTTAAAGACCATCTCATCCGCCGGGACATTATCATTGTAGTATTGGAAAACATCATCTTTATTAACAAAAGTGATTTCCAAAGGGAGATGATTAAGAATGAGATTAGCCTGTTCAACAGAAAGGTAACCATTACCAAATGGCTGAGTGGTTTCTCTGTTTGCGACAGATTTATTTTTTGGTTTTGGCGTGAAGGTGATAGTGAATTGACCCTCAGGAGTGTCGATGATTCGAGTATTTTCGGTATTTTCCTCAGTCCTTGTCCTAGACTGTTTTTTTTTATAATTGCATAGCCGTAGGCATCGCTTTCCTCGGCAATTGAAAGCTAATCATCCTGTGTGAAGGTTTCAAGCAGAATCATAAGTAAGATAGCCTCTTCTTTTAAGATCATAGCTTCAAATTCTTCCGAAAATGTTTCGAATGCTTTTGAGAATTCTTCAATATCAGCATCAGAGTTCGAAAGTTCTTGGAGTTTAGACCCTGCATCTCAAAAGAGTTTTCGGATATCGTCATCTACTCTCCACATAACCTTTGGAGGTGAATCGTGACCATAACGCTCCATAATGGGAAAGAAAAGCTTTTCTTTACGCGTATAATGATTATGGAATTGCCCAAGTAAAGTCATCTGATGCTTAAGACCGTTTAATAAATCAGATTTAAAGGGCTCATTTTCAGGTTTACTGATGTTTTCTATGATACGACGGATACGAAGTATAGCTGAACGTAGGGCTAGATTTTCTTGCTTGAAAACATAGACAGGATGACCTTCTTGATCAGCATCTGCTACTTCGACATCTGCAATTGCTCCCTTGAATAAGTTGGCATGGACATTACAGAGACTCATTACATCTTCAAAGGTAACCCCATCTTCAGATGCCATCAATTCATGCTCCATCATAGATATTTCAAGTGCAGATACTCCCTTGAAGTGTTGATTGAAAAGCTCTTGAACACTTTCGGGACTAGCTCCATGATGTAAATCAAGGAGAATTTCTTTAAGTATTTGAATACGATTGTTTTCCATATTAGTCTCCGATGACATCATAACCATTGAACAGTAAGGTTCACTTAATTTTAGATAAGGGAATATTTGATAACTTAGAGCCAGCTTTTAAACTTGTTACCTTACCGACAGTATTTAGCATAGCTGGGTTGGACAAGGGGCTTGAAACCAAGATTAATCAGTAATTCCTTGACCTCTGGATGCTCTTTTATGATTGTTGCAACAGGTTGTGATAAATCTATAGTGAATGAAAAAAAAGACCAACAAATCTTAGTTTGTTGGCTTTGTTAATTCCCAAATAGGGCTTCTGTAACGTTTTGCTGGATATTTTCCCACTCCTGCTCTGCACGAACCATCTTACGGTGGTAATCGGCACGCCCACGTAAGTAGGCAGCAATTTGATAATCTTGCTTAACAATCGGTATCTCAGGAATTTTAATATCCAAGAGGTCAGCTGTCGACAAATTTAGGACAGCCTTACCCTTATCAGCATAGTCTAAATAGGCACGCCCAATCTCAGTTTCAAGAAAGAATTTGATGTAGAAACCACGAAGTTTCTCTTTGGGACGAAGCACTGTTATGTTTGATGAAGCGACTACTTCACGCTTACCTTGATCTTCGAAAACAGCAACTTTCTGAACCGTTCCCTTAGAAGCAATAAGGACATCACCATCTTCTAAAAGAAAGCGTAATAATTTTCGGCGTTCTTCAGAAAACGTCTTTAGGTTATCGTAGGCAATGCCGTTGCTTGTCATATCCGATAGGTTAATAACTGCAAACTCTCCTGGTTCTGCCTTAGCAGGAACGGCTTTTCCTTTAAATTGATCGACAACATCTCCTAAACGAACGAGTTTATCTGTATTAGCTTCGTAATCGATAATAAGTTGAGGTCTTTCTTTTTCAGACATTGGATCTCCTTTTTATATTCTAGTATCCGTAATTAGTATTTCTATACAATAATAGCAAGAAGCTAATACTTTTGCAAGTGAAAACTGTAATAAAGGCAAAAAAAAGAGACCTAAGTCTCTTAATTATAAACTTTTAACAGCTGCCACTGCTGCTTCATAGTTTGGATCTGAATTGATATTGTCCAAATACTCAACATAGGTAATCTTGTTGTCAGCATCTGTAACTAAAACTGCACGAGCTAACAAGTGCCATTCTTCGATAAGGACACCATATTCTTTTCCGAAACTATTGTCATAGTAGTCAGAAAGCATGATAGCATTTTCAAGACCTTCAGCACCACACCAACGAGCTTGTGCAAATGGTAGGTCCACTGAAATAGTAATTACCACTATATCATCTAGTTCTGACAATTCCTTGTTAAAGGTACGTGTTTGAGTTGAACAGATACCTGTATCAATGGATGGAAGGATAGAGATAACTTTTTTCTTACCGTCGAATTCTGAAAGTGTTTTTTGACTCAAATCTGTGGCTGTCAAGTTAAAGTCACGCAAGATATCTCCAACTTGAAGTTGCTTGTCTTCAGCTACTGTAACTGGTTTTCCAATAAATGTTGGCATGTTAGTCCTCCAATACTTTTTTAACTATTGTACTGTAAATATAGGGACAAGCCTAATCATTTGTTTAGAATTTTTCAAACAGTAGTCTAATTTTTTCAGCAATAACTGCATTAATTGCAGGAATAACCTCATCCGCAAAGTTATTTAGGTAGGGATAATCACCAATTTGCACTCCATATATAGCATTTTTGAAAAGAGAAATATCATTTTGATCATTTCCAAAAGCTACAAAGTCTTTACCAAAGTGGTTTAAAACAGTACTAGCCTTGGTCACACCTTTAGGATTAATGTAAAGACACCTTTCGATATCATGATAACTAAGGTCTAAACATTCCAGTTTGTTTAGATTAAAGATAAGGTCTTCACGTATATCTTCATGCTCTACAAGTGGAATAACAACTTTGATGGGCTCATTAAGTTCATGAATAGGCAAAATCCTTGCTTTGTTTAATGGATCAACATTTGAAAGAAAAGGGATTTACTCAGAATTTTGAATAGCATAATTAAAGGTATCATCAATAAAATAAGGGAGATTATAAATATCACAGTAGCTAACAATCGTTCTTAGAGCAGAAGAAGGTATTCTGTATTGTGATACTAAGCGTTCATCTTGAAAAACTTCACCACCGTTTAAGCTAACTACTGTCAGCTTTCTCAATTCTCCTTCTAAAATACTAAGACAGTCTCTGTAAGAGCATGCTGTTATAAAAATAATTTCATGCCCGTATTTTGGTGCAGTTAAAAGAACCTTTTGTAGGTCTTTTGACATGGTCATACCATCAAAACATAGGGTTCCATCCAAATCAAAAACAAATTTCATAGGGATAGTATAACAAAAAACCAGCTATAGAGCTGGTTTAAATATTTAGTATCAGAATACTTAAATTTTATCAAGGGCTAGTTTTAAATCTTCAATCAAATCATCTGCGTTTTCCAAACCAACTGAGATACGAATTTGATTTGGAGTGACACCACAAGCCAACAAATCTGCTTCTGCCAATTGTTGATGAGTTGTTGTTGCAGGGTGAACCACCAAAGATTTTGCATCAGCAACGTTAGCTAAATCTGAGAAGATTTCAAGATTATCAATAACGGTACGTGCTTCGTCTTGTCCACCTTTAACATGGAAAGTGAAAATAGAACCTGGTCCTTTAGAGAAGTATTTTTGTGCCAAATCATAGTAAGGACTTGATGGTAATCCAGGATAGTTAACTTTTTCAACTTTTGGATGATTTTCCAAAAAGTCTACGATTTTTTTAGTATTTTCGACGTGGCGTTCGACACGAAGTGAAAGTGTTTCAAGTCCTTGCAAGAGCAAGAAAGCATTGAAAGGTGCCAAGGCAGCCCCTGTGTCACGCAAAAGTTGTGTACGAAGGGCAGTTACAAATGCTGCTGGACCAACATCACGTGTATAGCTGATATTGTGGTAAGATGGGTCCTCGTCAACCAACTGTGGGAATTTGCCTGAAGCTTCCCAGTCAAATTTACCAGAATCGACGATAAGACCTCCAATAGTTGTTCCATGTCCACCGATAAACTTAGTTGCAGAATGAACCACGATATCTACACCATGGGAGATAACATTGATGAGATATGGAGTTCCAAAAGTATTGTCAGCAACCAACGGAATCTTATGACTGTGAGCAATCTCAGCAATTTTTTCAAAATCAGGAATATTAATAAGCGGATTTCCCAAAGACTCAATCAAGACAAGCTTGGTATTATCTTTGATAGCAGCTTCAATTTCTTCAGGATTGTCAACATCTACAAAAGTTGTTGTGATACCATAGCGTGGAAGAGTTTCTTTTAAGAGATTGAATGTCCCACCATAGAGGGTTGTTGCGGCAACAACATGATCGCCAGCATGTGCCAAACCAAGGATAGCATAGGTGATTGCAGCCATACCTGATGCCGTAGCCAGGGCCCCAACACCACCTTCGAGGGCTGCAATACGTTCTTCAAGTACTGCTACTGTTGGATTAGTAATACGTGTGTAGATATTACCAGGCTTTCTAAGGGCAAAGAGATCTTCACCTTCTTGAGCGTCGTCAAAAACATATGAAGTGGTTTGGTAAATTGGAACAGCACGTGATTTTGTTTCCTTGTCAGGTGTTTGTCCAGCGTGTAATTGTAAGGTTTCAAATGAAAATTCTCGTGACATATGAGTGTCCTCCAAAACAAAAGTTGCCTTCATTCTACACCTAGAAAAGCTAGCTGTCTAATAGAAATTTTTTATCAATGTGATAGGGAGGGCTTATAAAAAGGACCTTTCGGTCCCTTTCTATTTCTTCACAATAGGTGCTACGCTTGCCAAGACTTTTTTAAGTCCAACTTCTGGAAATTTTATCTTAAGTTCCTGTGTCTTGCCACTTCCAGTTACTTCTAGGACGGTACCATCTCCCCATTTCTTGTGGTGAGCGATATCTCCGATTTCCCAATCTGTAGCTGAGTTTCCAGAGTCTGAAGCCTTACTAAAAGGTAGTCCCCCAGTAGCTTTTGAAAATGGCTGAGCGCCACCAGTATGTTTTTGCGGCTGTGCATTTGCTTTTCTGGTCTGAAGCGCTTGTTGTAAACTCATGCCCTGACCAAATTGTATCGGCTCTTCCTTTGTAAAACGAACACCAAATGATGAATTGGCTGGACGTGCTAGACCTTGATATTGTAATAAATCATCTGAAATTTCACGTAAGAAACGGCTAGGACGATTATAGCCAGTCTTACCAAAAAGCGTACGCGTATTAGCGTTGGTAAGGAAAAGAATCTCTTCCGCACGAGTGATACCTACGTAAGCCAAACGACGCTCTTCTTCGAGTTCATCTGGCTCTTCTGAAGCACGTGACAAAGGGAAGACTCCTTCTTCCATACCAATTAGGAAGACAACTGGGAATTCAAGCCCTTTGGCGGCGTGGAGGGTCATTAAGGTTACTTCTGCTGCCTCAGCCTCACCATCGTCCGTGTCAGCAATCAAAGCCAAATCATTCAAGAAACGGCCTAAACGGTCAATGCCTGTCTCATCTTCAGTTCCATCTGTATTAGTCTCGTCGAAATTCTTTGTTACAGACATGAACTCTTCGATATTTTCAATGCGTGATTGGCTTTCAAGCGTTTGTTGCATGGACAGAGCATCCAGATAACCAGACTTGTCTAAAATAGCTTCTACAGTATCGGTAATGCTTAGCCCATCCAACTGATCACGTAGGTTCAGAATCATGTTAGCGAAATCGTAAACACCTTGAGCTGCTTTCCCTTTAATAGGAGACAACATGATATTAGCTGAAGCATATAGGAGACTCATGTTTTGCTCATAGGCAAAGTTCCGAAGCTTTTCAAGTGTGCCAGGCCCAACTCCACGTTTAGGTTCATTGACGACACGTTCAAAACTAATGTTATCAGAAGTGTTGGCAATCAAGTTCAAATAAGAAATAACATCACGAATCTCTTTACGGCTGTAGAATTTTGTCCCACCAACCATTGTATATGGAATATTAGACTTGAGCAAGGCTTCCTCAATGGTACGAGACTGAGCATTGGTACGGTAAAGAACAGCGAAGTCTTTGAAATTCTTGACTTTTTCACGGACGATATTATCGATTGTTGAAGCTACGAATACAGCTTCATCACGCTCGTCGTTAGCACGGTAATAAACAATCTGTTCACCTTCATCATTTTGAGTCCAAAGTTTCTTAGGACGGCGGTTGCGGTTGTTCTTGATGACTTCGTTAGCCGCTTGAAGAATTTTCTTGGTTGAACGGTAGTTTTCTTCCAGAAGGACAACCTTAGCTTCAGGATAATCCTTCTCAAAATCAAGAATGTTCTGCATATCAGCTCCACGCCATCCATAGATTGATTGGTCAGCATCACCCACGACACAGATATTCTTAAAGCGTGAAGCTAGGAGTTTTACCAATTGGTATTGAGCATGGTTGGTATCTTGATACTCATCTACGTGAATGTACTGATAACGTTGCTGATAATAAGCGAGGACATCGGGATTTTTGTCAAAGAGACGAAGAGTCATCATAATCAAATCGTCGAAATCCATGGCCTCACTACGACGAAGTTCTTCTTGATAGGCCTTGTAACATTTGGCTACGATTTGCGTATACATGTCACCAGCTTGATGCTCATAAGCTATCTCATCTAAGAGGTCATTTTTGGCGTTAGAAATGGTCCCTAAAATGGCACGTTCATTCCACTTTTTAGGATCTAAATTCAGATTCTTGAGAATACGTTTCATCAAAGTACGTTGTTCTCCTGGATCTACAATAGTAAAGTTTCTGTTGTAGCCAATATGATCCGCTTCACGACGAAGGATTCGTACACACATGCTATGGAAGGTCGCAATCAAGGTTTCTGAAGTTGCGGGATTTAAAGCCACTGCACGTTCACGCATTTCACGGGCAGCCTTATTGGTAAAGGTAATGGCCAAAATATTCCAAGGATTGATCATTTTTTCGTCGATAAGGTAGGCAATGCGATGGGTAAGGACACGAGTCTTACCTGATCCAGCACCAGCCATAATCAAAAGAGGGCCTTCAGTCGTTTGGACTGCTTCGGCTTGTTGATCATTCATACCAGTTAATAATGGGTTCATCATATTCTCCATTCTCAAAAATAAGCTCTACTATTTTATCATTTTTTAGATGAAAATGCAGAGTCTATTCGTAATAGAAAAAAATAATTGAGTGAAAAACTGTTTGTTTTTGCTAGGGTCTCAGCTTAATAAAAAGGATGACATTACGTGCTTTTTGAGAGATTGAAAACTATAGATAACGATAAATTGAAAGCTCAATATTCGGATTTTTTACGTATATAATAAAATTATATGTTGACAGCGTTCGGTTTTTTCGATATGATGGAACCGTAATAAAATAATAACCGAGTGATGTCATCAGGATGACTGGTGATTGACGGACTTCTGGAGAGATCTTGAAACGGCTTATGCTGTAGACAAGACACCGAAGGGGCAAGGGATAAGACCCGAAACTCTCAGGTAAAAGGACAGAAAGCATTGAAAGTTTTTAACTTTCAGTAATAGCTTTGTACTTTCAGAGGTCTGGTTAAGCCAAACCTCTTTTTGACGTCTCGGTCTAAGGAGATTTTAAACGCATGTTAGACTTTTTCACTTCCATTGATGACTTTGTATGGGGACCTCCCCTTCTTGTTCTTCTTGTAGGAACTGGTATCTACCTTACAATCCGTCTTGGACTTTTGCAAATCATTCGTCTGCCTAAAGCCTTTAAACTTATCTTTGCTGAAGATAAAGGAGAGGGTGATATTTCTAGTTTTGCAGCCCTTGCCACAGCACTTGCTGCAACTATTGGTACTGGTAATATTGTTGGTGTTGCGACAGCCATTAAGACTGGTGGGCCTGGTGCTCTTTTCTGGATGTGGATTGCTGCTTTCTTTGGTATGGCAACCAAATATGCTGAAGGTCTCTTAGCCATTAAATTCCGTACGCTTGATGACCAAGGAAATGTCTCTGGTGGACCAATGTATTACATCACACACGGTTTTAGTGGAAAATGGCAAATAATCGCTAAGCCTTTAGCCTACTTCTTCGCTTTTGCTGGCGTTCTTGTCGCATGGTTGGGTATTGGTACCTTCTCGCAAGTTAACTCAATCACATCATCTCTTCAAAACAGCTTTGGTTGGTCACCAAAAATTGTTAGTGTTATCTTAGCTCTTATTACTGCTGCTATCATTTTCGGTGGTATTCAATCTATTTCAAAAGTATCCGAAAAAGTTGTGCCATTTATGGCTGGTCTTTACATCATTGCCGCACTTATTGTCATTTTTGCTAATTTCAATCAGCTGCTCCCTGTGCTTGAGATGGTTTTCCAATCAGCATTTACTGGTAAAGCTGCTGTCGGAGGTTTTGCTGGAGCAACTGTCATGGCTGCTATGCGACTTGGTATTGCGCGTGGGGTATTTTCTAATGAATCAGGTCTTGGTTCTGCCCCTATTGCTGCTGCTGCTGCCAAGACTGAAGAGCCTGTTGAACAAGGTTTGATTTCTATGACAGGTACCTTCATCGATACTATTATCATTTGTACGCTTACTGGACTTGCTATTCTCGTAACTGGACAATGGTCTGGTAGCTTAGAAGGTGCACCAATGACACAAGCGGCCTTCTCTTCTATTTTTGGAACTTTTGGAGAACTTGCTCTAACACTTTCTTTAGTCTTGTTTGCCTTTACGACTATTCTAGGTTGGTCATATTATGGGGAACGTTGTTTCGAATTTATTTTCAAATCTACCAAATTCCTCTCATTTTATCGTCTTATCTTTGTAGTTATGGTCGCTCTTGGTGGCTACCTAACACTTGAGGTTGTTTGGAAAATTGCGGATATCGTAAATGGCTTGATGGCATTGCCTAACTTGATTGCCCTCCTAGTCCTTTCACCAATTATTCTCAAAGAGTCTAAATCATATTTTGAACGTCATAAATAAGGAAAAGAGCTCAGGCTCTTTTTTCTTGCCTTTAAAGGTAACCAATCCTTGCTACTACTGCTCATTTGAGTTACAATGAAATTAAATCATTTTAAAACTTGTAAAGAAAAAAATCCAAAGGAAAAACTATGTCAATTACCAAAGAATTCGATACTATCACTGCTATCTCAACTCCCTTAGGTGAAGGTGCTATCGGTATCGTCCGCTTGTCTGGGACCGATGCTATTGCTATTGCTAATAAGGTTTTCAAAGGTAAAAATCTTGAAACCGTTGATTCTCATACTATCAACTACGGCCATATTGTCGAAAATAATGAAATTATTGATGAAGTCATGGTCAGTGTTATGCGTGCACCAAAAACCTTTACACGTGAGGATGTCGTAGAAATCAATACACATGGTGGTGTCGCAGTTACCAATGAAATCCTTCAACTCCTGATTCGTTCTGGTGCTCGTATGGCCGAACCAGGGGAATTTACCAAACGTGCCTTCTTAAATGGACGGATAGATTTGACCCAGGCTGAAGCTGTCATGGATTTGATTCGTGCCAAAACTGATAAGGCTATGACTGTTGCTGTCTCTCAGTTAGATGGTTCGCTTAAAAATCTCATTAACAACACACGCCAAGAAATCCTTAATACTTTGGCACAAGTCGAAGTCAATATTGATTACCCAGAGTATGATGATGTTGAAGAAGTTACCACAAATCTAGTCCGTGAGAAAACTCAAGAGTTCCAGGCTCTCTTGGAAAATCTTCTTGCAACTGCCAAACGAGGAAAAATCCTACGAGAAGGTCTTTCGACGGCAATCATAGGCCGTCCTAATGTCGGAAAGTCTAGCCTTCTCAACAATCTCCTACGTGAGGAGAAAGCCATCGTCACTGATATTGAAGGGACTACCCGTGATGTTATTGAAGAATACGTTAATATCAAGGGTGTTCCTCTTAAGTTAATCGATACCGCTGGTATTCGTGACACAGATGATGTGGTCGAAAAAATTGGTGTTGAGCGTTCTAAAAAAGCTCTTGAAGAGGCTGATTTGGTCCTTCTTGTGCTTAATAGCTCTGAACCACTTACCGACCAAGACCGTACACTGCTTGACATCAGCCAAAATAGCAACCGAATCATTCTCTTAAATAAGACGGACCTTCCACAAGCTATCCAGACTGAAGAGCTTCCTGAGGACCTTATCCCAATTTCAGTCCTCAAAAATGAAAACATTGACAAAATCGAAGATCGTATTAACCAACTCTTCTTTGATAATGCTGGCTTAGTAGAAAAAGATGCTACTTATCTTTCAAATGCACGCCATATCTCACTCATTGAAAAGGCGCTTGAAAGTCTCGAAGCCGTTAATCAAGGTCTTGAATTAGGTATGCCTGTTGACCTATTACAAGTTGATATGACTCGCACATGGGAAATTCTTGGCGAAATTACTGGTGACGCCGCACCGGATGAGCTTATTACTCAACTCTTTAGTCAGTTCTGTCTCGGTAAATAGACATAACTTAATTTATGTAAAAAGATAGAGGCTCTTTGTCAACTGTAGTGGGTAACGAAAAGCTAACATCTAGAGAGGACCGGATAGGTCCTCTTTTTATGTATGTTCAGTGTGATGAAGACACGTTTCTTAAAGTTGATGAAGTTTCTAAAACCGAAGCCCAAGCGTTTAATGTCTTTAATTAACTTATTAGTCGCTTCAAGTTTTGCGTTTGAATAGTCTGTTTCTAGTGCATTTTGGATGTATTGCTTGTGTCTAAGAAAAGTCCTAAAGACCGTTTGAAAATAGTGATTGACCTTGCTTCTATTTTCCTCTATCAGGTCAAAGAACTCACCTACTCTCTTCTCCTGAAAGTGAAAAAGCAAAAGCTGATAAAGTGTATAGTAGTCAGTAAGCTCTTTTGAAAAGACTAGTGTCTTCTTAACAACTTCATGTGGTGCTAAAGTTTGGCGGAAAGTCTTTGAATAGAAAGAGTTGAGAGATAACTTACAGCTGTCCTTTTGGAAGAGTCGCCAGTGATTTTTTCAAGGCTCGATAGGGTAGTGACTTCTTATCGAACTGGTTCATAATTGCAATTCTAGTCTTTAAAAAGGCACGTCCAAGGTGCTGGATGATGTGGAAACGATCAAGAACGATTTTTGCGTTTGGAAAGAGCTTGCGAGCCAGTGGAATATAAGCTCCAGACATATCCATCGTGATAAACTGTACCTGTTGCCGGACTTTCAATGGATACTTCAAAAAGTAGTTTCGTATAGTAGTTTGGCGGCGATTATCAAGGATGGTTATGAGTTGGTTTGTCTCATAATTCTGCGCCACAAAAGCCAATTCCCCTTTCTTGAACCCAAACTCATCCCAGGACATAACAGCAGGGAGTTTGTCATAATGTTCCTTGAAAGTGAACTGATCAAGCTTACGATAGACAGTGGACGTCGACACGCGAAGTCTTCTTGCAATATCAGTTAGTGACACCTTCTCAGTTAGAAGCTGTGTAACTTTTTGTCGGACTAGATTGGAGATTTGGCAGTTTTTCTCAACGATAGATGTCTCAGCTACCGTGACTCTTCTACAACTTTTACACTGGAAACGACGTTTTTTCAGACGTAGTAGAGTTGGCGTTCCCGCTTGCTCGAGAAGAGGGATTTTAGAAGGCTTTTGAAAGTCGTACTTGATCATCTTTCCATGGCAGTGAGGACATGATGGTGCAGGGTAATCGAGTTTTGCTTGAATCTCGATATGAGTATCAGTTTCAAAAACAAGTGAAATCTTGATATTTTGGTCTTTAATTCCGATTAATTCTGTGGTATTCTTAATAGGTCTCATAAGTTCTTCCTAATGGTAGTTTTGTCACTTTTCATTATAGTTCTTATGGGACTTTTAGTGTACACTCAAAAAGCTCTATAATCTCTACAGTAGTTTTACCCACTACAGAAATTATAGAGCCAAGATAGATTGCTATCTTTTTATTTTAAATTAAGTTATTACAGAAATATAATTATGTTAAAAATAATAAATTTATACCTTAAAATGATTTTGCCATGCTTTTCGAAAAAGAAAATGCTGTCATGGTACTATCCTATGATTTTGAAAGGTTAATGATGGGCCAACAAACTACTGATACTGATTTTAAACATTTTATAGATTTTGATGATAATCTTCTTTTTTAGACTAACTGAAACTAAAGTTGACAATGGACGACCTGACATTCTTTTTCATTGGCACCCAGAACTTGAAATCTAATACGTCTATGAAGGGACTGCTCGCTATCACATTGATTATGACTATTTTGATAGTCAGGCTGGAGATATCTTTCTAATTCGTCCTAATGGACTCAATTCTGTCCATCCTATTGCTAATCAGTCGCACCATACTAACACTCTTCATTTTCATTTAGATATGTTAGGACAATTTCTAGTGGATCCTCTTAGTCTCCGTTATCTTCAACCCTTACAAAATTCTAATTTTAAGTTCAAACAATGTTTAAAACCAACTGATGAGGGGTATTCTGAAATTAAGGGAACCCTATTTGCAATTTTTAAGATCATTAGACAAAAAGAGAGACACTACGGGATTTTGCTTAAGTCCAAATCGGAGGAACTCATCTACCTTTTCTACTACTATCGTTTGGTAGAGAGAAAGACTTCTGATGATCATTATCGTAAAAATGAAAAAATTCGGGAAATCATTGATCACATCAATAAGCATTATGTCGAGACGCCTACTATTGAACAATTGTCCGAGCTCATGGGGTACAGTAAGACGCATTTTATGACCATATTTAAACAACATACAGGTACCTCTTGCACTGAATTTATTATTATTCAGGATAGACTGAATGCTGCTTGTGAGGAACTCCGTAATAGCGTAAAACCAGTTTTAGAAATTTCTACGAGCGTTGGTTTTAACAACCTTTCAAACTTTAACCGCCAATTTAAGCATTATTATGCTCAAACACCGAGCCAGTACAGGAAGACACATAGCAACAAGAAAACAAATAAGAGTTAACCATTGGTTAACTCTTATTATTTATGCAGAGAAGCTATTTAGTTTTTCTCTTTACCTTTGTGTTTGCCACTAAGTCCAAACATCGTAAGCAACATGCCCAGTCCAAGAAGACCTGCATGTGAAGCTTTATCCCCTGTTGTTGGAAGTTCTTCGGTTTGGCTTGGAGTTTCAGTAACTTTTTCAGTTTCCTTAAGAGTTTCGTTTGAAGTTTAAACGAAGAAGACTTTACCGTTAGGTGTTGTTACTACTTTAGATACCACTGGTTTCGTTTTTTCTGAAACTTTAGAAGCTACAGTTGAGTCAACAGGATTTACTGGATTAACCGTTGTATCTTCTGCATTCTTTTTCTTGTTCAAAGCAGCAAAATTGGCACTTGAAATAGAAATTTTACGTGAATTAGGATTAATAACTGCGTATTTCGTAAGATCTGCATGCGTCAAGTAATCGGCAAAGACTGTATTGAGTGAAGGACCTTCTTCACGAAGACCACCAAGCATTGTGAAGCCATCACCACCAGCAAGCCAAGAAATCGTTTGTTACTAGATAATAAGTTTCAGTAGTGTTGAGTGGTTTATAGACACCAGTTTCTGGATCTAAGATGTCAATTGATAGGATACGTTTTTCAGTTGGAAGAGTTGTGTCATAATATACACGAGCTCCAGCGACTTGAAGGAAGCCACCTGAAGGTTCAAGAAGAGGTTGACCATTTTCGTCAAAAACATTTTTACCACTTTCATTAACTTGGAGAATTGATCCAAGTGATTTCACAAACATATCATAGATGTTTTGTCCAGTTACTTGAATTTGAGCAACAGAGTTACCAAATGGAAGAACGGCAATAATGTCACCTTTAGTAATCGGTTTGTCCTTAGCAATTGTTTCACGAAGACCACCACCGTTAGTTACTGCAAGATTTGATTTGTGTGTAAAGTCAGACTGACCATAATCCAAAAGTGCGTCAGCAACCGCATTACCGAGGTTTGTTTCACGAACACGAACGTCCATACGGTCACCGCTAAGTTTTACAGGACTATTGTCAATGACAACTTTAAAAGATTCTGCCTTGTACTTAGCTTGAATGTCATCAATCATAGCTTTAACAGTAGGGTTAACTTGGTAATTTTTCTTAGCTTCGTCATGTGTAATCACTCCATGTGACAAAACACGGTCAGAATTATAGACAACACGGCCAACATTATTTAGGTGGCTACCTGTTTGATTGTAAGTAACATTATCTCCGTAAGTTGCTGTATGAAGGGTATGTGAGTGCCCATCTAGAACAAGTACACGTTTACCTTTAAGTGGTGCATAATTTGAAAGAGTGCATCGCCAATGACTCCGTTATAGTCACCCTCTACGATATGACCGTGAACGTCGTTAGTGTGAAGAACAGTTACAGTATCATTATTGTCACTTGCGCTAGCGTTTGTCACAACTGCTGGTGTTGCTGGGCTTGCAGATGCAGTTGCTGTTTCATTGGCCGTAGCAACTGGTGCTACGCTAGTTTCAGCTGTTGAAGTTAGTTGAGCTAGCTAGAGGTGTTGCAGACTCGTTTGACGCAGTTGTTGCTGCAGTAGATGTCATATCGGTAGTTGCCTCTGTGGTTACTACTTCTGTACTTGGTTCTGTAATAGCTGTACTAGTTTCTACTTCGTCAGCCTTAACAGCATTAGCCAAGATGGCTGTTGATACAAGTAGGGTCGATAGGGTCGTTGCAACGATTGTTTTCTTTTTCATCACTAAAAAAAAACTCTCAAAAGAATATCGTTAATTTATATCATAATTATATGTATGTAAGCGGTTGAAATATTAAATAATTCTAAATATTGTGATAAACAGACCAGGATACTTTTCTCGGTCTGTTTTACTCTTAATATACCGTTAAACGTTTTTCGACTTGCCCTTGAAGAAGCTCTAAAATGAAACTAAGTACCCAGTAAATAAAGGTAATTAGAATATACATAGACATGTAGTCATACTCACGCCCACCAATAATTTTTGCGTTTTGGAAAATGTCAGGCACTGTAATCATAGCTGCCAATGAGGAACTCTTAACCATATCGATAATGACATTGCAAGTGGGTGCTACTGCAATACGTAGGGCTTGAGGTAAAATGATGTGATGAATAATTGGCTTTTGAGGAAGTCCTAGAGATTGAGCAGCCTTCCACTGTCCCTTATCTACAGCAGAAATGGATGAACGGAAAATCTCTGCCATATAGGCTGCACTTACGGTAGAAAAACCAATTATGGCACATAGAAGGGTGGGTATCTGAATGCCAACATAAGGCAGGCCAAAGTAAAGAATGAAGAGCACGACCAACATAGGAACCCCACGCATAAATGAAATGTAGATACGGGCTGGATACTTTAACCAAGGCTTTTGTGACATCCGCATAACGGCAAGAAGAATAGCAAAAAAGTTTCCAATGATAAAGCTCAAAACTGAGATTCCTATGGTGTATGCAGACCTGTTAGGACATAGGGAATACTTTTTAAAATCAGCGAAAAATCAATAATCATAAGTCTATCTTTCTAAACATTTCTTTAGCAAATAAGCGATCCAATTGGATCGCTCATATTATTCAACATCAGAGATATCAATCTCAGTGTAGTCAACTTTTGTTTTCTTTGTAACGTCTTGACCAGCAAAGAATTTCTCAGAAATCTTGGTAAGGGCACCATCTTCCTTCATGTCTTTGATGGCTTTATTAACTTTTTCTTGAAGAGTTTTATTCTTCGATGAGAAAGTAAAGCTTGTTGAGTAAGGGTTACTGTAGATACCATCGTTGATTTTAACAGGGTACTTATCCTTGATAGCGGCTACTGCCATTTTTTGCAAATAGTAATCGTTAACGATAACGTCTGTACGCCCATTTACCAAGTCTTGCATGTACACATCATTGGTAACATTGTCATAAACAACAAGTTCGGCACCCATTTTTTTAGTAATCTTCATGTATTTAGTACTTGTAGCACCCCCTGCTTTTTTACCTTTGAGGTCTTCCCATGAAGAGATTCCTGGGTTATCAGATTCACGAGCCGCCATAGAAGTGAATGAATACTTATATGGTTCAGAACGCAAGAATTTTTTAATGTTGTTATTCTCATCTTCTAGTGAGTAGTTAGCGATATCTACTTGACCACTATTTACAGAAGTAAGCATACCATCGACGCCCATCTCAGTGAAGTCGATCTTTAACTTAAGACGTTTCCCAACTTCTTTAAGAATTTCAACATCGTAACCAGTCAAATTGTTATCATCGTCGTGGTAAGTTTGTGGGTAAAGAGTTCCAGCAGTCGCAACCTTAATACTGCCACGCTTCTCAATCTTTTCCCAGTTCTTGTCAGCTGAACTTTGTGATGAGCAAGCAACCAAAAAGACCGCATCCAAGATTAGGCTGAAAACGGCGAAAAACTCTTTTTCATCTTTATATGTCTCCTTAAAACAAATAATAAAGTTAAGTTAAAAACTTATAATCTTAAACTACACTATTTGAAAGGGTTTTACATAAAATTGAACTTTCTTCCATTTGCTTGGCTAACAGCAGCAAGAGGTCCTCTCTTCCCTTGGCGGATGTCAGTTGAACACCAAGCGATAGTCCATCTGCATTACGATAGATAGGTAAAGAAATTGATGGTTGTCCCGTCAAGTTAGCTCGCTGCGTAAAGGATGTCCAATCTAGGCTATCCGCAAACTTGGTCCAAATAAGTTCCTGTTGCTTTGGCCAATCAAAATAAGCAATCTGTTTGAGTTGATTTTGTAGGCTTTCAGATAGAGCAAACTGTCCATGTTTAGGTGTCACATCCGCAACTGTAGGTGTCAGAAGAATATCGTAAGCCTCATGAAAGACTGCCATCTGATAGCTATACAGGTCCCACTGAGCTAGTATTTTAGAATAAACTTTGGCTGGAATCTTTTGACCCGACTGAAAAATGACCCAAGTCATTAACTCCATATCTTCAAGTGTCATCGAACGGCCCAAAGCACCTTCTGTACCATCAAACATTGCAGCTGTCTCCACCATGGCTTGTTGCTTGCTAGCGAGTTCCGCCACTTCAATGGCACCATTAATTGCAGACATCACGGGTGCAAACGACTTCGTATCTGCTGACACATAAAACATGTCAGCATTCCCATATGATTATAATTGAAATCATGTGCATAGTGGAATAGTGAGGATATAAATTCCTCTGCGTCAAACTTTTCTTTTGCCATACTTTTGGACATCCCAACGGGTACGTCATTCCTTTAACTTAAATTCGTTCACCCTCTATTGTACAGATAAATCCACGGTCTGACCACTAATTCGCCCTATTTTATGATATCTTCACGTCAACCTATCGGTTAAGCACGGCTAATATGATATTATTTTGATACTAAATTGGGTAAATAATTTGTATTTTACACCATTTTAGCATAAAATAGAAGGATATTTTTAATAAATATGTTTGTAACGTTGTTAATTCAATAATAACGTATCAAAAATCAACCGGGGGATTTTATGGAAGACAAAGGAAAGACATTTTTCGGGCAACCTTTAGGACTGTCAACACTATTCATGACTGAAATGTGGGAGCGTTTCTCATACTATGGTATGCGCGCCATCTTGCTTTACTATATGTGGTTCCTCATCAGTACTGGTGATCTACACATTACACGAGCAACAGCCGCATCAATCATGGCAATTTACGCTTCAATGGTTTACCTTTCTGGTACGATCGGTGGTTTCGTAGCCGATCGTATCATCGGAGCACGTCCAGCTGTATTCTGGGGTGGTGTTCTCATCATGCTTGGACATATCGTGCTCGCTTTGCCTTTTGGCGCAAGCGCATTGTTTGGGTCAATCATCTTAATTATTATCGGAACTGGTTTCTTGAAGCCAAACGTTTCAACATTGGTTGGGACATTGTATGACGAACATGATCGTCGTCGTGACGCTGGTTTCTCAATCTTTGTGTTTGGTATTAACTTGGGTGCGTTCATTGCACCACTTATTGTTGGTGCTGCACAAGAAGCTGCAGGTTACCACGTGGCCTTCTCATTGGCAGCAATCGGTATGTTTATTGGTTTGCTGGTTTATTACTTCGGTGGTAAGAAAACATTGGATCCGCATTACTTGCGCCCAACTGATCCACTAGCACCAGAAGAAGTTAAGCCATTACTGGTTAAGGTAAGCTTAGCTGTTGCTGGCTTTATTGCAATCATCGTTGTGATGAACCTTGTCGGTTGGAATTCATTGCCTACCTACATCAATCTCTTGACGATTGTTGCGATCGCCATTCCGGTTTTCTATTTTGCTTGGATGATTTCTTCAGTGAAGGTGACGTCAACTGAACATTTGCGTGTTGTGTCTTACATTCCACTTTTCATCGCTGCTGTTTTGTTCTGGGCGATTGAAGAACAAGGCTCAGTTGTGTTGGCAACATTTGCTGCTGAACGTGTTGATTCATCTTGGTTCCCTGTCTCATGGTTCCAATCATTGAACCCACTGTTCATCATGCTTTACACACCATTCTTCGCTTGGCTATGGACTGCCTGGAAGAAAAACCAACCATCATCACCAACAAAGTTTGCCGTTGGTTTGATGTTTGCCGGCTTAAGCTTCTTGCTAATGGCCATTCCTGGTGCTTTGTATGGCACAAATGGTAAAGTATCACCACTATGGTTAGTTGGTTCATGGGCCCTTGTTATCCTCGGTGAAATGTTAATTTCACCTGTCGGCCTATCCGTCACAACTAAGTTGGCACCAAAAGCCTTTAATTCTCAAATGATGTCAATGTGGTTCTTGTCATCATCGGTAGGTTCTGCTTTGAACGCACAACTGGTGACGTTGTATAACGCCAAATCTGAAGTCGCTTACTTCTCTTACTTCGGATTAGGTTCTGTTGTTCTTGGTATTGTTCTCGTCTTCCTATCAAAGCGTATTCAAGGTTTGATGCAAGGTGTTGAATAAATTGCATAAAAAAAGCGCTCATAATATATGAGCGCTTTTTTTATGCTTAATTATTTCACATCATCGGCTTTGTCAGCAACTTTTTCAGTAGCCTTGTCAACATTTTCATTAACTTCTTTAGCCTTATCAGCAGCTTTATCTGAGAAATATTCAGCTTCAACTTGACCCGCCAGCATTCCGTGTCACATTGTCAGGCAGATTGACAGAACCATGAATCTGGGCATCACTGATATTTTTGAAACCAAACTCAGGAGTGCTAGAACGCCCTAAAATAATGAAGCCCAGTTCTTCAAGCTTCTTGACATAGTTATCCGTTTCTTTAGCATGGTAACTTGTAAATAGGCGAGAACCTGCTGTTGAAGGCTCCCCGGCTTGCTCCTGACCTAAATCCTTCAGGAAAATTAGTACTCCTGAAAAAGGCTTATCAGAAAAATCTCGATTTTCTGCTTCTACCAATGCTTTCTCGTAACGTTGACTGACGATAGCATTGATTTTAGTATTCGTCCTTTCCGCTTCACTTATAGTATCCTTTACTAGTTCTCGAGGACTGACCATCTTATTTTGCACGGCTTCAGCCATTGCTATCACATCTGACCACTCATTTATTGTCATCTCATAATCTCCTGCTTCTATTATCTTCTAAATTATACTAAAAAAAGCGAAACGCCTAAAACGTTCCGCCTTAAATCATAATAATTAGTCTTGCCAAGTTTCTTGGTTTTCTTTGAATTTCTTCAAGAGTTGAAGTCCGTCTGCAGTGATGTAACCTTTAACTTTAGCAACCTTAATCAACTCAGTGTAGTTTGAAAGAGTGACCAATTTCACACCAGCTTCTGCGAAGTTTTTCTCAGCTTTTGGCAATTCGTAAGTGAAGATAGCCACAACACCAATAACATCAGCCCCTTCACGCTCTGCAGCAGCGACAGCATCAAGTACTGACCCACCAGTTGAAATCAAGTCTTCAACAACAACCATTTTTTCGCCTTTAACCACACGGCCTTCGATCTGGTTACCAGCACCGTGATCTTTTGGCTTGCTACGGATGTAAGCAAATGGAAGGTTCATTTTGTCTGCAATGATCGCACCGTGAGGAATACCCGCAGTTGCAGTACCAGCAATTACTTCTACTTCCGGAAACTCTTCTTTAATCTTTTTCACGAACCCATTTTCAATAAGCGTACGTGTTTCAGGATAAGACAAAGTGATACGGTTATCAGTGTAGATTGGTGATTTAATTCCTGATGCCCATGTAAATGGCTCTTCAGGTTTAAGGTAAACCGCTTTGATATCTACCAAGTCTGAAGCAATTTGTGATGCTAATGTCATAATTATGTTCCTCCGTAAAGCGTTTTCTATAGTTTATTATAACCCAATTCTTTCTATTTTTCTTAAGAAATCAGGTATTTTTGAAAATTTATTGATCGTTCCATTGGGCCTTGATGTCGTGATAAGCTGCCACTGGATCTTCAGCTTGCGTAATTGGGCGACCGACAACAATGTAGTCTGAACCAATTTGATGAGCATCAGCAGGTGTCATGACCCGTTTTTGGTCACCAACCGCTGCTCCTGCTGGACGAATACCAGGTGTCAAACAAACGAAGTCTTGGTTAGTTGCTTCTTTGATTTTGGCTACTTCGTGTGCTGAACAGACAACACCATCGAGACCTGCTTCAGCAGTTTTCTGAGCATAATGAACCACTGATTCTTGAAGTGTGGTTTGGATATTTTGAAAATCACGCATCTGCTCTTCAGACGTAGAGGTCAACTGGGTTACAGCAATCAAGATTGGTCCATCTCCCAAGCCTTCACGCGCAGCTTTCATCATCTCCACACCACCAGCCGCATGCACATTTGTCATATCAACGCCAAGGTTAGACAAGACACGCATAGCTGATTTGACAGTATTTGGAATATCGTGAAGCTTAAGGTCAAGGAAAACACTATGGCCAAGCTCTTTAACGTAGCGTACAATCTCAGGACCAGCCGCATAGTAAAGCTCCATACCAATCTTCACATAGAGCTTTTCATCAGCAGGAAACTTAGCAAGGAAAGCCTTCACATCCTCAAAGGTCGGGAAATCAAGGGCAATAACAGGACGATTTTCTCTCATTTCTTATATCCTTTCACACAAAAAACCTCCGCCAGTCAGCGAAGGTTGCACGAAAATAGGGCAGTCCCTACCCTTTAGTGATGCCGTAGCATCTCAGTACACCTTTCTCGCCTCTCTGGACTTGATTAAAGGTACATTCAATTTATTCTATTATAGCGCTTTTATAATGGAATGTCAAAGGGGGATGATACCCAAATATCTATTCAAGCATCTTTGTAAGCTCTTTATTTTGTTTGTCATAGTAATTAAAATAGCTTGAATCAATACCCAAACAATCAACAAGAAGCAATCGCAAGTTTTCAGAAAGTTGTTTTAACTTCTTACGACTTAATAATCGCGTATCAATTTCTGACAAACCGTGAGCAACTTTATTTCGTTCACCATTCAAACTTAAAATGCCATTAATCGCTGTCTGAAGCTGAGAATCATATTCATAGAACTCAAGGATATTCAGGTAAGATAATAGATTGAGTGTAGATTGTACTGAAAAAATGCGTTCTTCAGTGTCTTCAATACCCCTAGATTTTTTCATTTTCTTATCAATATCGTCTAAAATTGCCTCACAATCAGGAAAACTTGGATTAAGTTTTGGCAGATTGCCATCAAATACAATTAAGCCCTCATGATCTTTTTTGATGATTTCTTCGATGACAAATTCAGCTAGTGATTTTGCCTTAATTAAGACATCAGCAATATGCTCACGTTCTTTTAAAACATCAATCATCAAATAGTAATTCAAAGCCTTCTTTTGGGAGTCATCGAGAGGAAACGATAGGATATCTGAAAGAATAGACTGATTTTTGAAAACTCGTGAAAAATCGTATAGTTTCTCACGAATATAAGCGATTTTCTTTTTAGACAGACAGTTGACAACATCACGGATTTCTTCTCTAAGACTTTTTAAATTCGGGAAATCTGATAATTGGTCTAGAATATCTAGTGCCGCCTTATAATCAAACTTCTCAATAAAATCTCGAGCAGTTTTCTTCAATAGAGCCTGACTAAATTTTTCGGCATTATCTTCAATCGTTCGATCAATGAAATTGACTTTATTATCTTCATTGACTTTGATGAGTTCATCGATATTCTCATCATTATCATGACCGATATTCTTGTTTGAAGCGTGTTCGGGACTCGAAACTTTAACCGCTTTGACATTGATACCATTTAAACGATTAATCACAAATAGAGCAGATTTGATTTGTGGTGTTGCACTAGAAAGATTCAAGATAAATTCATCTTCTTTAGTATAGTATTCTTGCAAAATATCAGAGAAACGTTGAAACATCACATCAAAAATATGAACCTCATTATCACTAATAATGAGATCATGAATTATGAGTTCAGGCTCATAATTAGGAGCAATAGAAAACAAGGCTTTTTCAATATTACCTTGTTTTTTTTGCAGTATGTTCTGAAAAAATCAATATAACTTTTTCGGGACGATATTTTCTTGCAATATGAATTAAGGCGCCATCATGAAAATTTCTAAAAGGGTCTGTGTCACCTACAGCTGATATAAGTACTCTCATTTATCAATCTCTTTAATCATGAAATTAGCTTTTCCCATTTCATAAAAGGACTCGTGGTTCTTGACTAATGAATGATTACCAGATGGAATCTTAACTGTTTTAAGAGGTGCTTTTGTGAGCTTAAGAACTCCTTTTTTAACCATTTTAGTTTTCATTCGACTGTATCGTCTTTGTAAAATACCATCAGCTTGCTTAAATAGAGTCTTTGTCCAAGCACCGCTCCCCGCACCTAAATAAATTGGGTATTGTAGATTGGCTTGAATCTTATCATCAGGAAATTCAGATAGGAAAAATGCCTTATAGTCTTTATAAAACGCTTGTGCTCTCTTACCTAATTCTTCAATCAATCTTCCAGCTTCATCAGTGGTTGTTGTAATCTCAAATTCAATTTTTGTTAATGGAGAGATTGATTCTCTATACAAGGGAAGTGGTTTAGCTTTATTTGTTTTCGCTGAATAATCCCATTTCTGCACTAAGATAAGACTCTTATTATCAAAAGGCTTACTATCACTCACACGAATTGCGTTAAACAAATCATCGTATTCTTTTCCCTTTTTTGGTCCCCAAGGGATAAGGTTCTTATTCTCTTTCGGAAATCTTCCAAAGTCATTTACAGCATTTTCATTATTCCACTTAGGGGTAGTATTCATTAAAATGGTACGAATAGCACCTTTTAGTGAGCTACCAGGAATGTAGGGATTTCCAAAAGCATCTCGAATAAACTTATTAACTTCGTTAATAGCTCCGGCTGAATTAGGATTTTTGTCCGATTCTAAACCTGTTTCAGAGATACTATAACCTCCAAAAGAACGCTCTGCAATTCGGTTATCATTTAAGAAGGAAATAAGACGATTATTACGTGCATTTGGACGAGTTTGAATTAGAAATGCTTCAAACTTTTCAGCAAGCCTCTTCTCCACCATTTTATTATAGAATTTCCCCATGTCAGGAAAGTAAAACTTCTTATTTTCATAGATAAATTCTCTAGAGGTATACTTCTCTCCATTACCAATATGAATTGGAGCAAGTGTCAGGAGGCTTAATTTAAATGTTCTATAGTCATTTTTCATTTTTATACCTCCAATTTAAAGAAGAGTGGTTTAGCATAATTTAAAACAGCATGAGGGAAATCAAGTGGTCTCACATCAACAATCTGACCTTCAAATGTTTTACTAAAAGTTGAACCAGAAGCAAATTTGTAAAGATCCTGCTTACGATAATTCTCATTGGTGGCATGACTAAATGCAAAACCACTTGATTTAGTTAATAAGTAATGTCCATCTTCCATTGCTTCTTCAAGGTCAGCATCGACAGGAAGTGCTGTCGTAAGACTCATCACTTTATCTGAATGATTCTTAGTCAGTCTATCTGACAATTCTAGTGGGATATTTTGAATATCTAACTCAAAACGACCAAAACCACTTGAACGCTTTCCACCAAGACCTGAATACTGAAGACTAGACATCAACTCATTAAGCAAATCAGATTCGTTTGCGATGACGTAAAGCGACGTATCATTTGAAAATCTGGTTGTAGCTACCTGATAAAGATTGTCATCCTTATGTGGTTGATTTTTTGTCACAGTATCAATGACTGCATGCTCTTCATTTTCAAATAACTCTCCATTGAGATAATCGTCAACATTTTCTAGAGCAAGAAATTGCAGTTTCTTAGACAATTTTGCTTGACGGCGAACCTCTTTGACATCAACTGATTGATCTATTTGGTCATGTTTGGGATAACCAATAGGTTTCGGCAAAAAGGGACCAAATTGAAATGGAAAGGCATCTGTGAGCGTGAACTTGTCTTGGTTAGCTTCCGCAAGAAATGCATCGAGTTTTCCCATTTTTAGGGCCTCTAGCACTAGTGCTGAGAAGATACGGTCTGCTGAGAATGTTAATTTTGAGCTATCAAGAGTGCCCGAACCAAAATGAGCATTCTGAAAGGTCATAATATACAGTTTATAGGTCATATTAGACCTCCGCAGTTAAAAGTTCATTTAATGTTTTAACATCATAATTACCAAATACGGTAGTAGCTTTGAGGTTTTCAAAAGCAACCTTACCGTAACCTCGAGATCCAGAACCACCAAGATAATCAAGTTCAAGCAGTTTTAAACCATCTCGAATCACTTTGAAATCTTCTTCGACTTGATTTTCATTCTCATCTGTAATTTCATAAATCAACTCGAAATCAAAAGTACTGTTACGAATAGCACGTTCAATTTGTCTTGGATTAGCTTCGGCAGTGATACGGTCAATTGTATTTTCAAATTTTACTTCTGTATAACTTCTTACCCCAAGAGAGTCTAGCTCATCAGCGTTTGACAAGAAGGCATCACGAAAAATCAAGCGTCCCATTTTGAATCGTTTATCTTTACTATTCCCAAATAAACGGCTAAGAATATCACTGTCATCGCTTGGTTTCTCAGCTACCTTTTCATTATAAACCTTGGCAAGAAGCGTTCTCATTTTTCCTTTGAGACTTGAACCAGGAATGATCGGTAGGTTAGTAATAGGATCTTTAATAACAGGCGAATCGATTGCACCAATGGCTGCAAAAGCATCGCTTCCACCAATATGGAGGCCTGTCTCTAAACGAATTTGAGCTGAAAATTTAATCTTAGCGAATGTCATTAATCTTTACCTCCATAAAACTTGAAATAGGCTACTAATGCTTCCATATATCTACAAAATCTTTGAAGTGTCTCTCTATCTTTGATTTCCTTAAGAGCCTCAAGAATTTGAGCCTTTTCTATCAGATCTTTTACTGCAATCTCTCTACCTGCTTGGTAGACAAATTGTACTCTTAAATAAGCAATACGATCAAGGAGAGCATCATATTCTTTGACCTTACTCTCATCAAAAAGTGTACTAGTTAAGCTCAGCAAGTTTCTGAGCTTACTTGTTGTAAGAAAGAAGGCATCAGGATTCTTTCTGTTCCTTGTATTTCTTTCTAGTTTTAGAATTGCTTTTTCTGCAATATCAACGTAATTCTCATCAGTCAAGATTGTCATATCCTAATCCTTTCTAATCTCATAGATATAGAGAAGCAAGGCTAACTCTGCTTCTTTTCTATCCTTATCATTCTTATTTGTGTACCAAGAATAGAATAAATTTTTAAATGTTTTAAATTTATCCCTGTCTGTTTCACGCGTCAATTCTTCAAGTCGTGTTAAATAATAAGCTAAACGTGCCATATTCATACGATCATGATTTCGAAGCAATTCAATCAATTTATAAATGAAATTCTTGCCTCGTTCATCTTGGTGATTAAAGAAATAGCGAATCTGCTCTAACTTATCGTCGTAAACATTAGTGATAAACCGATCAAATTTAAAGGTATAGTCAGAACTAAAGAGTGAAATACTATCTTTCTCATTGCCTTTAGCTGCTTCTTCTAGCTCCCCTGTTTGATGTGCCATTAAGCTAATAGGGGTCTTATCAGCAAACAGACCGATACCAGCTGATAGTGTTAGTTTTCCATTTGTCCATTTAATGAAGTTCTCACGAAGTTCAACAGTAAAGGCAATAATATCTTGCCAAGAGCCAATAGCAAAAACATCATCCCCACCAGCATAGATGATAGAGAGCTTCTTATCACTAGCAAACTGGTTAATATAAACCTTGAAGAAAAGACTCATGCTTCGAGAGAAAGTGGCTGAGCGTGATAGAGTACTATATTGCCCATTTCCTTGTTGGGAGAAGCCAGCCATAAAGGCTGCTCCCAAATCATCCACGTCAAGACGTACAACAGCTAAACGTTTAATACCTAACCCATTTTCGTTTTTAGATAAGGCAGCATAATTGTATATTTCATCACACTGGTAATCTCCAACAAAAACATGCGTTGCCTTAACTGTACCAGCCTTATAGTCATTTTTGACATAGACACGGGAAAAAGCTTCTTGGCTCAGCTTTTCAAATGCAACACCTTTAAGACATGCGTTCGGACCAATAGGAAGCCCTTCATTTTCAGTGATAATGAAATGGTCATGGGCAATCTCTTTAGAAAATTGATACAAGCCTCGACAAATGTCACACACTTTTTGGTCATGATAAGAAACTAAATTCTCAACGGAATGACAAATCTCGCACTCTCTTTCAGAAGATTTACCGCCCCTGTTCAACAACATAAGGGTTTGATAATCATACCTTGAGATTTTTTTCTTAGAAATCATGCGACTAGCCTTTTGATAGACCTGTCTATAGCTTTCAGGTGAGTTCAGTTCGCTCATGATATCCTTAGCCGCAAAGCTTCCCCAACCAAAGGCAACATATAATCTGGTTTGGAAATTTGCCAATAAAAATTGATTGAAATCTTTTTCAAATTGAACGAGTGTTTCTACCGTTTTTTCAGTATTGGCTAGGACAAAGTAAGCATGTCCCCCACCGACATAGAGCATATTAGCCCGATTGAGGCCTAGTTTATCAAGTAAACTGTCTGCTATATACTCGCTCATAAAGTCAAGATATAAAGATCTAGCCTTCAATTGTTTAGCAGCACCATTCGTCGCAATATTAATATTATAGATAAAGTCTTGAATCCCTGATAAGTCAAAGCTAGCTAGGAGAAAAGCTTCTTCCTCATAAAAGGCTGATACTTTAGTAAACAAGTCCTCCTTATAGTTATGACGACCTTTGTCTTCCAAGTAATCATAGATGGCTAGAGCAAAAGCTGCTGTCAGACGACTATGATCAGCAAGTGAAATATCAGCGATTTCTTTAGTATTAGTCGAAGAAGGCACAAAAGAGAGGGTTGCTTCGAACAGATTTAACAAAGAGTCAATTTGTACTTGATTAAACTCAAATTCTGCCAATTCATTTTTGATACGAGTCGCAATTGCCGCATAATCACCTTTTGAGAAAGGTTCATATGTTGCCGACGCAAAGTTAGGTTTAGATTTCAAGTTTAGAACCGTCGGTTTAAAGTAGCGTTTATCCGTTTGTGCCCCAAAAACGTTAAAAATATCAGCCTGGTTTGTATAGGTATCCCAAATCTTAGCTGATGTATCCTCGTCACTCTCCTCATTTGACTGTCTTCTGTCGACACCAGAGGCAATGTTATCAGCGATATAAGTTATGTAAGCAAGATGGTCATTTCCAAGTTTATCACTCTGGTAGTTAGCCATGTGATATCTAATTTGATCGGAAATAACTTGATTATCAGCAATCTCATCAAACCAATCCGCGCCTACCAAGGCGTGTTTTTTTCGTTCTCCTGTCGCCCTTTGAATGACCTTACCGATATCATGCAAAAGAGCTCCGTAAAATAAATCAATCTTTTCTTTCTTCAAGCTTTATCCCTCCCATACCGAGACTCGTTTTCATGCCAAGACCTGAATATTCACCGAATGTTAGAAGCATTTTGACATAAGCTTTTAGAGTTTGGGCGCCTTGTACTTTAAAGGTTAACTTTCCTCTAAAGGCAGGAATTCGTTGCCTGTGCACCCTGAAATAACTCGTCTCCAAGCGATAATTCGTGATAGTGCTGTGTTCAGATAGGTAATCTAAGGTATCCTCTTCAATTTCAGGTTGATTTTCAACCAACCTTCCATACTTTTGCATCAAACTTTGAAAAATCAAACGCATAGACGGGAAGATGACGTAGGAACCTTGAGATTTAAAACCTGTTGGAGTCTCAAAAATAATTGAAAAATAGGTTTGATTTTCCTCACTATTGAAAATCTCTAACAGTTTATCTGCCCCCAACTCCTGAATCTCAACTTTTTCGACACTGAGTTTAGGCAGATCGTTTAAGGACACCTCTTTAATCTGTAATAAGGTCATAAAAACCTTATCCTCGATGTCGTCTGTGAGCAGATGTACAACCCACTGCGTGTTTTCTTTCCCTTGGATTACCTTGGTCGCATAGGGATTTGTTTGCTGCTGATGCAGATAATCAACATAGTCACTATCCAACTGCTCCATCAAGAAGCCATGAAATTTAACAGCCAAATCTTGTGCAGGATGGTCGATCCTTTTAAAAGTAAATACTAATTTTTTCATTCGACTCCTTCATCTTTGTATGAAAAAAACCCAAAAGCTGAAAGTACTTTTCAACTCATTGGGGCGCCCTTAATATGCTTTTAGTCTAACACTTTCTGGAAGCGGTATCAATACTGTTTTCAAAATTTTCAAAAAAGTCCCCTCTCGAGGTAATTAGGTTTATATCTTTCTAGGAATGGGTAATTATAGCGAGCTAGAAAGCGTTTCCGTCCCCTCTCGAGGTAATTAGGTTTATATCCCCATATCTTGTGCTCTAGGCAGTTGCTAGAGGCACAAGATGTAGGACCTACTGGAAACACTATCTATAGTGTACCATATGATTAAAGGTCTATAAAGGCTTAGAAGAAGAGAATGTCATCTAATTTTTCAGCACTATGGTAGGGGCTAAAACTAGTCACCTCTTCTTTGGTTGTCACATACACTATTATGCTGTCTTCTTCATCAGCCTTGTAGAAGCCCTCGATATCCTTAAGGAGAGACTGATAATCATTTCTTGACAGGTCGACCTCGAAACAGGATTTTTGCACCCTCACGCCATAACCCTCAAGTAATTTCGAGAGTTTAAGTCTACGTTTGTTACTTCGGATATCATAAATAATCAGACAAAACATGGTTTTTTGTTTGGCAAACTCACGCTCTTCTTCGCTGAGGTTAAAGTAAAGTCCCATTAATGCCCTCCTGTGTAACTTGTCTCATAGAGACTAAGGTCAAGTTCTCTAAAAGCCCTAATCAAACTCTTGATTTGCCTATCTGCTGTATAAAGAAAAGAATAGCGTTTTTTGTCTAACTCAATATACTGATGGACTTCTAATATTCTTGAACGTAAAGCCCGTGCAAAGATTTCTCTGCCTTCATCGGTGAGTATGAAGTCTTAATCCTTATTTTCAAAATGACTTAAAAGAAGTTTACCATTTCGTATCAACTCCATAAGCGTATTATCGACGATGATAGGTCTCCATTCTTCTATTAAATCACTGGCCAAGGTCGCATGATGCTGATGATGCTTGTGAATTACCCCAAATCCCAAGCTTAGCCCGTTTTTCTTAATCAGCCCCATTAAGCAAGAATATAAGATACTATAGCCAAAATTGAGGGCACTGTTAAAACAATCCTCCGCAGGCCGTCTACTCCTACCATTAAAATGAAAGTCATCAGGAACGAGTAAATTCAGATAGTAAAAATAGGATTTCGCAAGGCGACCTTCGTAACCCATAATTTCTGTAATGGAATAAGCTTTCTGAATATCACTGACACTATCTTCAAACCTAGAATAATCTGAGGTATCTAGTACACCATCCGTATCAAACTCTCTAAGTAAGGCAATTTGGTTCCTCACCTTGGTCGTAGCAATACTCCTCGCAACCTCTAAACGGAAATCCTCTTCAAAATAAGCCTTTGCTTGCAACTCTTGCTTTTGGAATTCGTCCTGCCTGTGGGTTTCAATACTAGAAATAAATTGACCAACATTTGAGAAATAGTAACCATTCACCTTGTTCTTTGACAAGGCTTTGATGAGTTGGGTGGTCAGTTGTGCATTACCAAAAAGTAATACATTATCAACGAGTGAAATGGACACTTCTTTGACAATCTCTTTATTATCATTTTTAATGATAATTCTTTGTTCAGATAAGGACAGGTAATAATTGGACCTTTGACTATATAAATCGCTCATAAGCTACCTCAGAGTATTTTATGACATATATTATATCACCACAATTCTAATCATCAATATATTCTAATGTCTTATCTAAAAAATGAAGCCCTAACGATAGGACTTCGATTTTTATTTATTGTAAAGAGATTGCTTTCCTTATTTCCCCAACAAGTCTGTTCGAACTTCCTCACGCAAGTCCTCAAGAGTTGTGATGCCATACTTGTCCATGACTTCAGGGAGACGATCAATGATTTTAGGGCAGGCATAGGGATCTGCGAAGTTTGCTGTTCCGACACCTATGGCTGAGGCACCAGCGATGAACATTTCGATAGCCGCTTCGGCACTGTCAACGCCACCCATACCGATGATTGGAAGGTCTGATGCAAGAGCGACTTGGCGGATGAGTTTAAGGGCTACTGGGAAGACAGCTGGTCCTGACATACCACCTTGACCATTGGCAATGATTGGTTTGCGAGTCGCCAAATCATAGCGTGTACCAACCAAGGTGTTAATCATGGTGAAACCTGTCGCACCGGCATCTTCGACTGCCTTGGCAACACTTGTAATGTCAGCCACGCTTGGTGTCAGTTTGACATAGACGGGCACATCAGAGTGAGAAACACTGGCTTTTACGGCTGCATAGGCAAGTTCTGGTACTTGTCCTATGAGAAGACCGTTATTGCCATGGTCCACGTTTGGACAGGAGATGTTAAGCTCGATTGCCTTGACGTTACTAGCTTTGGAAATCTTGTGAGAGACTTCTGCATATTCTTCGTTAGAAAATCCAGCCACATTCGCAATGATTGGCAACTCAGGATAATGTTCCTGTAACCATGGGAGTTTTTCAGACAAGACAGCATCAACACCCGGATTTTGCAGTCCAATGGCATTAAGCATACCTGATGGTGTCTCTGCTACACGGGGTGTTGGATTCCCAAAACGTGGGTTGGCAGTTGTTGCCTTAATCATGATCGACCCTAGTTTGTCCAAATCATAGTACTTGGCATACTCTTGACCAAAACCAAAGCAACCAGAAGCTGGGATAATGGGATTTTTCAAATCGAGCCCTGGAAGACTAATAGCTAAACGATTTTCTGATTTCATCTCTGATATGGTTACCTCCTAGACGATGACTTTTCCGGTAGGAAAGACTGGTCCCTCCTCGCAAACACGAAGATTTTTAGCATCCGTTTCTCCTTTAACGTGAACTACACAGGCATAGCACGCCCCCATTCCACAAGCCATACGGGCTTCCATAGAAACATAGGCGTGAGGATGATTTTCAAACTTGCTATCAACATATTTGAGCATACCTGGAGCTCCACAACTGTAAACGGCATCTGGTGTCCAGTCAAAGTTATCAATGACTGTCGAAACGTAACCCTTGATACCGTATGAACCGTCGTCAGTCGTCACATAAACATCACCACAAGCCCTGAGTTTATCCTCCAAAATAACGGCATTCTTATTGGCGAAACCAATTACTGATACAACTTCCACTCCCTTAGCCTTCAACTGCTTAGCCGTCTCAACCAAAGGTGGCACGCCAATACCACCACCAACAAGGAGAGCTTTCTGCCCAGCCTCAATAATGGAAATATCAAAACCATTTCCTTGAGGGCCCATGGTATCAATAGTTTGACCGGCTACCATCTTTGAAAGGATAGCTGTTCCCTCACGCTCCACACGATAGACAATGGTTGCCTCTTTTTTATTGTAGTCAATCTCTGAGATGGAAATCGGACGACGAAGGAGCTTGCTTGGGTCTGGCACTTTGAGGTGGACAAACTGACCAAGCTGCATATCCGCAACCATCTCCCCCTTAAGCACCATCTCAAATATACGAGGTGCAATCTCACGCTGACTCACAACGGTTAAATCTTCAATTAAAATCATGACAACCCTTTCTATACTGCAAAATGTCATCAAAAAAACCTCACCATATGGCAAGGTCGCACAAAAAATCACAGGAGAACCTGCTGTTTCACTCTGTCCGACCTTTCAAGCCTCTCTGGACTCATTTAAAGGTTATTTTGTGATTATTATAACCGTTTTCAAGACGGATGTCAAAGAAGAAAAGAAAAAACCAAAGCTTATAAATTTAAGCTAAGGTCTCTCCAGCCTATAACTAGGCCCTCTGTTTGATACATGATCTATTTATCAATCTTATTGAAACAGTCTGTCATAGACCATAGTATGAGCCAACTGCTGACCATCACCGCCCAACAAATCAACCAATGCATAAGCAAACGCTAATGCTGTTCCGGCACCACGGCTAGTCACAATATTGTCATCCACGACCACTAAGTCAGTTTGATGGTCACCAGATGCAATTTGTTCTTCAACACCAGGGAAACATGTGAATTTGCGACCTTCAAGAAGACCAGCACGTTCGAGAACAATTGGTGCCGCACAAATGGCAGCAACATATTTTCCAGCTTTAGCAACTTCTTGAAGAGAGGCAATCAAGTCTTGGTGATCACGTAGTTTAGTTGAGCCAGGCATGCCGCCAGGGAGAACCACCAAATCATATTCATCTAGATTACCATCAAATACGCCATCCATAGTGACTTGAATCCCATGAGAGCCTGTCACTGATGCACTTTCAAGTCCTAACATGCTACAGTCAAATCCAGCTCGGCGGAAGACATCCACTGGGCTCAAGGCTTCGATTTCTTCAAATCCGTCCGCAAATACTACTGCTACTTTTGTCATGATATACCTCCAATTTAGTTATCACAAGATTCTATTACTCCTTAAATTATAGCAGTTTTAGAAGCAGGAAACAAATTATAAAAATTGGACTTTGAGCACGAAAAAAGACAGTATAAGGACTTCCTTTGTCTTCTTATCTGAAAAAAACTTGCTAAAATCCACAAGAGATAAATATGGGCTGGATAGAATATGTAGAAGAAATTCTTATTGCCACTACCACGCTCACCGTTGTAGAAATACATAGGAATCACAGCGAAGATCATCATCTACTGCACAGTTGTCGGATCAAAGAGATAAGCAATCACTGAAATAACAGCTAAGACAATGATTTGAGCCATGCGATTGGTACGGAAAATATAGAATAGCAAACCAAGAATAACCATCACAAAGCCACCTTCAACCATGATAATACTTGGCACAAGTGACAAGATAGAGGCAACAATTTGCACAACAAGTGGGTTTGCATGTGGTATTTCATTTATACCTGCCAGGACTACAACTGGAATAGATGAAAGAATTGGCAAGAGAAAAACACCAAACCCTTGAATCAACTCCTTGTATGATTTATCGCGAAGCCCCTTAGTCAACAAATCCCAAGAGCAAATAAAAATCCCAGTAATAAAGAAGGTTGAAAAAGCATTGTTCATCAAACCAACATTACCATTATGAAAGACATTACCAATGATGGCGTTGCCAATGGTCATGAACCAACTCATGTAGAGGAGACGTCTGAGGTAGGCCAATCGATCATGAGTATAATGGAAACTATCAGCTGCTAGAAAAAGGAAGATAGGAAAAACCAAACGCCCTAACATAGTTAACCATAGTGGCATTCCCATACCCTCAAACATCTGATGGATGTAATCCAAAAAACATAAGTACATAGCTAGGTATTTCAAATTAGTCGCATTACATAGCTTTCTAATATTATTCATTAGAATATCAACCCCTTTTTCATAGGTTTTATTAGAGTGATAACAAAGCTATTTTATGAGCTATTCTAGTAATTCATACTCCATAAGTTGCTATTTGCTTACCCCAAAAGTTAGCAAAAAGGTAAGCAAAAAATACCCGTTAGGGTATCAATCAATTTACGAGTTCAGCAGGCAAGAGATTAGCACCAGTAAGGTGCTTTTTTAGTTGTCTCCGCCTAGTTCTTTTATTATATCCGATACCTTTTCTAAGCTCAATATTTCGTGTGGCTCAACTCGTTCACCGTCTAAAACGTAGTCATGGATCTTACCATTCTTTCGGACAATCTGGACAGTATCACCTTTAATAAAACCGTTGTCCATAGCCTCTTTAAATTCATCATAGGTTAGTATTATATTATTCTCCTTTCCTATGCTATTCATAATTGATACAGAAAAATACGTGCTTTTTTAAGTAATTCTATTATAGCGAAAATCTTAGGATAAATTGGTATAGACACCCTATTAAAAACCCTCAAAATTGCGCGTGATGTAAGAGAACACCTTGTCGTGGCTCTCCTTAGCTCGATATGGGGGCGGGGGTGCATTTAAAAATAGCCCGAGTATTATCCGGACTATTCTTTGTTTAGGGCGCTCTATGGACGTTATCGGGGTGTTTTATAGCAACATTTCTCAACATTCTTACACCACGCGCCACTATATACTTTTATATTCTAGTATTTTCTAACATTTATGGTTTCCATTCCCATATTTTCCAATAATATAGTGGTGTTTTATACCAACATTTCCCAACAATTAGGGCGTTTTATATCAAGTTTTTTCAAGTTTTTAAAAGCGCTCAGATAACCCAAGCGCTTCATTAGCTATGCTTCACTGCAACCCTTAGAATAGCTCTCAAAGCTATCACAAACACGGTTAAACACTTTGTAAGGTCTTTATCTTCCAAATCTGCCAAGAGATCGGCTTCTACTCCAAAAGCCCAAGCATCGATTTCATCTCCGATCGAGGGGTTAATTTGCTTATAGGTATTCCACATTTCTTGAGGTTTCATTTGTTATCCTTCTTTTGTCTTCCAATTTATATAGCTTGTCAGTTCTAATTCTGGAAATCCAACTAACTCTGCCTTCACCTTCAACACTAAGGGTGAGGCATTTTTTTCGGTAATCTGCTCGAAAGGAATCCAAATTGCATTTGCTGAATCATTGCTTCCATCAAGAACCTCTTGAGGAAGGGATTTTTGAGAGCGCTCAAAATCGAGTACGATATCATAAAAGGCCATGATGTGATGTACTGCGAAGTCTTGCCCACCTTCTTGAACCATTACATCATAAATCCTAGGATTTGAATAACGGCTAAGCGTATAGCCCGTCTCTTCCAGAACCTCTCTTTCGAGGGTTTCTGTCAGTCCCTCACCTAGTTCTTGACCACCACCCGGTAAATCTAAACGATTCTGATAAGGTCCTCTCGTTTTCTCAATGCATAGCAATTTCCCTTCTTGAAGGCAGACTCCGTATACACCAAAGTGATTTTTGATTTCCATATTCTTAACTTCCTAGCTTAATTTATTTTTTACCATAACTATCATCACACATTAATCTTGGGTTAGGGGCACTCTTTATTAAAGACATTTTGTCTATTTAACTATAACAGACTTTCAAAACAAAAAACGCAAGAGTTTTCCCCGTTGCGTTAAAACGTCATGTTGATATTCCACGACGTTCCATTATCATCATTTCTATAGGAATTTTACCAAATTTGTAAAGACTTTTCAACCAACAAGATACTGTCAATTATTTTTGTATTTACACAACTTATTTTACACTACCTGTTATAGATAAAGGGAGCTCAATCCATATTATATCTCTTTACTATATAATCCTTTATATGTTCTTCCATCAGACATGTTCTATTAATTATCATGTTTTCTAATCTCTCAATCATCTCTAACAGTTCACTTAATTTGAGATTCTTGATCTGACATGTTTTATTTTTATATTTTTTTACTTCTTCTTCACAAATAGCCTTACCTGTCAAGATGTTAATTGGCATTCCATTTTCAATAAAATTATTAAACATAAAATAATCAACAAATTTCTCAAATGTCTCAAAATGGTCCAACCATGTTCGTATACCATCTGTGTTTTTAATATAAAGAGCATATAGGATATCATCTTTATGTTGAGATTTATGATATTCCCCATCTAGTGCATGTTTAATCTCTAAAAGAGTTAAATCTACTCGATCTTCTATATAAGAACCTACACCACGACTCATATTATATTTGCTATTTCGAAAACCTTCACTTTTCTTAGGCGTAGGCCAGATAAAAGATCCACCAAGCGTTCTTGTATTTTTCACATAATTAATTAGTTTATTTAAAATCCTCTTTCTCTCATCAATAGATTCATTTTTAGATAAATAATTAATTCTAGCTAAAGGATACTTGAGATGACCATAGGATTGCTGATATACATATTCATCTCCCGAAAAACCAAATTGATCTGAAGTAAGTCTGAACAGCAATTCGTCATTTTGCTTCACAACAATTTTATATTTATCATTATCTTTTATCTTTTTCTCACTGTCACTAGTTAGTTTAGCAAGTTTAGGGGGAATAAAAGAATATTTATTTTTATAATTACTTTCACTCTCTCTTTTTCTTAGAAATTCCGTTAAAAAATTATAGTAGGGTGTATCAATGTCCTCTCTACAATCAGGATCAACATATTTACCACCATTTAATACACTTCTATAATAATTATCAAACTCATCACGCTGAAATATAATCGTTCCTTTTTCCACTTTAAACCACCATACTAAATTCATTTCTAACTACTCTATATCTTAAAATCATCGGATACTATCAATAATTTTGTGTTTACACAACTTATTTTACACTACCCTAGAATATAATTCAAAAGAATATTTGAAGAATTTTGATATGTTTTAGCTACTTATGTCATACCATTTTTTATGATAATTTATAATAGATTAAAATAATCAGTTTAGATTCTCGACCCTCCCCAAACATTTCTACCGGATTTATGCTATAATAGTTAAGCATTTTATATATTATCACAATTAAAATAACAACCATTACCACTAACAAGAAAGGAAGTGCATCATGTCTTTTGACGGCTTTTTTCTTCATCATATGACGGCCGAGTTACGTGAGCAGGTGCTTTACGGGCGTATCCAGAAGGTTAATCAGCCTTTTGAGCGTGAATTGGTGTTGACCATTCGTAACAATCGTCAGAATTACAAGCTTTTGCTTTCGGCTCACCCTGTCTTTGGGCGTATCCAGACAACCAAGGCAGAGTTGCCAAATCCTCAGAATCCAAACACCTATACCATGATTATGCGTAAATACCTTCAGGGAGCTGTTATTGAGGATATCCAGCAGCTGGAAAATGACCGTGTTCTTGAGATTTCCGTGTCTAACAAAAACGAAATCGGTGACAGTGTTAAGGTTACTCTTGTTATGGAAATCATGGGGAAACACTCCAACATTATCCTTATTGACAAGAACGAGAACAAAATCATAGAGTCTATCAAGCACGTTGGTTTCTCGCAAAATAGTTACCGAACTATTTTGCCTGGCTCTACCTACATTGCTCCGCCAAAGACAGATGCTAGGAATCCTTTCAATATTTCAGACGAAAATCTCTTTGAACTCTTACAGACGGAGGATTTGTCAGCTAAAAACCTTCAAAAACTCTTCCAAGGGTTGGGGCGTGATACGGCTAATGAATTATCAGCTTTATTAGAGACTGATAAACTCAAGAATTTTCGTGACTTCTTTAATCGTGAGGTCGAACCTAATCTTACGACTAAGGCATTTTCAGCTGTAAGATTCTCAGATAGTCAGGACCAACCTGAGTTTGAGACCTTGTCAGAGCTTTTGGACTACTACTACTTGGACAAGGCGGCGCGTGACCGTGTGGCTCAACAGGCTAGTGATTTGATCCATCGTGTGCAAAATGAACTGGAAAAAAACAAGAAGAAACTTGTTAAACAAGAAAAAGAGCTTGCTGCTACTGAAAATGCTGAGGAGTTCCGTCAAAAAGGTGAACTTTTAACAACCTTTCTGAGCATGGTGCCAAATGACAAGGATAGTGTAGAACTAGACAACTACTATACTGGCGAAAAGATTACCATTCCTCTAAATGTGGCTCTAACGCCTAACCAGAATGCTCAGCGTTACTTCAAGAAATACCAGAAGCTCAAGGAAGCTGTTAAGCACTTAACTGGTTTAATTGAAGAAACCAAGCAAACCATTAACTATTTGGAAAGTGTCGAGTTTAGTCTTTCTCAAGCTAACATGGATGAGATCGAAGACATTCGTGAGGAGCTTGTACAAGCTGGCTTTATGAGGCGTCGTTCAACTGACAAACGTCAGAAACGCAAGAAACCTGAACGTTATCTAGCTTCTGATGGCAAGACCATTATCATGGTTGGTCGTAATAACCTACAAAACGAGGAGTTGACCTTCAAGATGGCTAAAAAAGGTGAGCTCTGGTTCCACGCCAAGGATATTCCAGGTAGTCACGTGGTCATCAAGGACAATCTTAACCCAACCGATGAGGTCAAGACTGATGCGGCAGAACTAGCTGCCTACTACTCTAAGGCTCGTCTATCAAACTTGGTTCAAGTAGATATGATTGATGTTAAGAAACTCAACAAACCAACAGCAGGTAAGCCTGGATTTGTGACTTATACGGGACAAAAAACCTTACGTGTCACACCAACTGAAGAAAAAATTGACAGCATGCGAATGAAATAAATTGAACATTCCACCAACCATTATGTAATGCCTAGTGGTTGTTAATGCTAGTTTAACTGTAATAAAAAAGGAACTTAGTAGGTTCCTTTTTTTCATTATATTAGTGGTTTATTTTATATTTATTATTCAATACATATTCTTGTGATAATCTTGATTATTTTTTGTAAACTTAAAATTTTTGTAAAATCCAATTACACTACCTATTGTAAAACACAGAAAAATAAATGAAATCACCCATATTATTGAGTCTGAAGAAGCATCATAAGTTAATGGAGCAGTAATTAAATACACAATAAGTGCTATTGGTAAAAATGATAAAGTAACAGAAGCATTTTTGATACGTTTGTTGTCTTCAATACTGTTAATATCTACAAATCAGCCTACAGGAAGAAATCGCATCCAATATTTAAACTTTTGAGCTTCAGACTGGCTAACTTTTTCTGAGAACAAGTTTGTTATAACTTTATAATAAGGTAATGCTACTAAGTATGTAATTTTTATAAAGAGCACAGAAAAGACTGTTAGTAGACTTATAATCAACATGATATAACTAAAATCTTCATTGAACCTTGAATTTTTTGACATTTTCTTTCCTCATTCTATTTTTTGGAGGGCTTCTATTCCATCTCATTTCTGAGACCAAGAGCCAGTACACCCTTCTCTATATTTACTTACAGCTTCCAATGATTGCGGCCGGTTATATCCATATGTCACAAAAGCTCAACCGCTATCTAAAGTCTATGAAAAAGTCATCCTAGGGTGACTTTTTATTATTGTTTCACGATTACTCTCTTGTTATAATAGTACTATAAAAAATTCGTCAGTTGATCTTTTAGGAGGCCCAATTTTGAGGTCTCTTTTAATCTTTGCTCTGCCTACTCTAGTTTCTAATATTTTTCAGCAGCTCTACAATACTGCTGATGTCATGATTGTGGGACGCTTTCTAGGACCTGATGCCTGGGCTGCTGTTGGGGCTTCCTCTTCTATTTTTGATTTGGTAATCGGATTTGCCCTTGGTGTTGGAAATGATATGGGGGGAGTTGTTATTGCATGTTATTATGGTGCGCAAAAATATGATAAGCTTCGTCAATCTGTAGCTACCACACTTGTTATTGGTCTAGGCTTAAGTATCTCAGTTATGTTTTTAGGGCATTTTGGTCTTTATCCTTTGCTAACTTTTTAGGAAGTCCTAGTTCTATCATTAGACAGTCCTACCAGTATATTTCTATGATTGTGTCTTGTGTTGGGGTAAGCTTGGGTTATAATCTGTGCGCAGGGCTTCTTAGGGCGGTTGGGGATAGCCTCACAGCTCTCTACTTCCTGATTTTTTCAGCCTTAGTTAATATCATTTTAGACTTTTTTATTACACAGCTCCATCTTGGCGTACAATCAGCAGGCTTAGTAACTATTATCTCACAGGGGTTGTCAGCTATACTCTGTCTTTACTATATTAAGAAAAAGGTGACCTTTCTCCTACTACATAAGTCTGACTTTGTTCTTGATTCAAGCCTTTATCTGGACCTTTTTGGACAAGGAATGGCCATGGGCCTCATGAATTCCATTGTTTCTATTGGAACTGTGACCTTACAGTACGCCATTAATGGCTTCTGCCCTCTCATCATTAGTGCTCAGGTGGCAGCAAGACGAATTATGTCCTTTGCGGTTCTACCCTTGACCTCCCTTGCTGCTGGGTGACGACCTTCACCTCACAGAATTTCGGAGCCCAACAGTTTAAACGTATTGTTGAAGGGTCGAAACAGTCATGCCTTGTCTCTATCATTTGGTCCATTATTGCTTGTGTCCTACTCTATATGATAAGTCCCTTCTTGGCTGGTCTTATTTCTGGGTCTGATAATGCTATGATTATCAACAACGCCGACCGCTACTTGCGTATCAGTTCCCTTTTTATCCTATTTTGGGAATACTCTTCATCTTTAGAAATAGTCTCCAGGGGCTAGGTAAAAAACTCACACCAAAAACCTCTAGCTTTATTGAGCTTTTTGGTAAAATTCTCTTTGTTGTGTTTGTCATTCTTTATATGGGCTATCTTGGCGTTATCCTATGTGAACCATTGCTTTGGATTCCTATGACTATTCAGCTCTATTTTTCTTTGAGAAACACACCAGACGTTTGTTTGTCAGCTAGATTCCTTTTTAGTTTAATTCAATCCCCATTCATCAGCTATTTGTTTCATAATTATTTCTTGCGACACAATGCCAAATCCAAGCATATAAGTTAAATAATCTGCATAGATAGCCTTATTATTTTGAACAGCTTTAAGCTTACTCCAGATAGGTGAGTTTTTAAGTTGGAACATATCATCTGGATTATAGGTTTCGCACGATTGAACTTATAAGTATCATACAGGTAACCAAGATGCCCGTAAGCATAGTAACGGATTTCATTGATAGTCACGCTTAAATACATAAGTTTTTGGAAGCTAAATTTAGCTTTGACATTTTCCGCAAAAACAGCCTCCTTAGCATCAACTCTATCGAGATCTTTCTTCATTTCATCACGTTTGTCAAAGATGTCTGCTTTTCATTTGTGTTGCTATAAATAGCCAACAGTTGGTGCAATCTCAGACAAATCTTCATAAAGATCCTTTCGCTCTCCTGTCATAAGGATTAAATCAGGTTCTAACTCAGCAATCTTTTCTAAATCTGGATTTTCCTGCCAACCCACTGAAATCACTTTTTTATCCTTGTATTGTTTCTTAAAAAGGGTTGAAAAATCTTGACTTCCAGTTTGACCGGTTGTCTCACCCCTTATAGGAGTTATATCTAATGGGTCTAAAATTTCACCATAGAGGTGGTCGAGGATAAGGATATGTTTGGAAGCTTTTTTTCAACTCCACCCTATCAAAATCAAGCACAATCGTCTTCTCTTTGAAAGTCTGACTTGTATTGTTTGACTTTGTATTTTGTCCTATCATGATATAATAAACAAATAACATTGTATTGGAGAATCATATGACATTTACACACATTTTCTTCGACCTTGATGGTACTCTTATAGATAGTTCCGAGGGCATCCACAATGGTTTTGTCCAAACCTTTGAAAGACTGGGCCTACCTGTTCCTAGCAACCAAAAAATTCGAACCTTTATGGGACCACCTCTAGAAGTGACATTCAAAGAAGAAATTAGCGAAGAAGGTGCTGCCCAAGCTGTCAAAATTTATCGTGACTATTATGAGACCAAAGGACAGTTTGAAGCTCACCTCTACGACGGTATAAAAGAGGTTCTAGAAAAGCTGAGTCACGATCCAAATAAGAAAATCTATATTACGACTTCCAAAAATGAGCCTACCGCTCTGGAAATGTGCGAGTACCTTGGCATCACTGAGTTTTTTGACGGTATCTATGGGGCCACACCTACTGCTTTCCACAAGGCTGACGTCTTGCAGCGTGCTATCACTGAAAATAATGCGAATAAGGACAGTTCTGTCATTGTTGGTGATACCAAGTTTGATTTGATTGGTGGAAAAACAGTTGGCATCAAAACAATAGCGGTTACCTGGGGATTCGGGACTAACGAAACCTTATTAGCTGAAAATCCAGATTTTGTAGCTGAGACCACCCAAGAACTTTGGGATATTTTGAAATAATAACTTACATCTAAAAAGAGCACGATTATATAGTCATGCTCTTTTTTCTATTGAATTAGGATTACATCTGGACAATGATATCCAGACAAAGCTCTAAAGCCTTATCAAAAGCCTCTGAGCCCCAATCTCGTTGATCGTAATTGTCAATATCTGCAAGGGAATCTGCCGTAAAGAGTAGTAATCCCCAAATAGCTCCTCGAAGTTGAGCAACTGCTGCAAGTGCAGAACATTCCATCTCTACAACACTACAGCCCTCTTCAATACGATAGGAAACCTTATCTGGTGTTTCTCTATAAAAACCATCTGTCGACCAGGTCATGACCTCTTCATAGGGGATTTTCTTTTGTTTTAAAGTTTTCTCAATAGCTTCCAGAGCTTGTTTATTCATGTCTATATAGCGGGATGGCGCAACATAGTGGTAACTCGCTCCTTCATCCCTCAACGCTCTAGTAGGAATCAAAAAAACATTTTCCTTCATGTTTACCAAAACGCCACAAGTTCCAGTTGAAATGATTTGTTTTACGCCATAACCAATTAACCAATCAAGAAATTGTGCAGCTGCAGCTGATCCAACTGGAGCTTGAGCCAAGCAAATCTCCTCCCCATTGTAAGTCATAACAAATATAGGATAAGTTTTGGTCGCAGAGACAAACTCTCCAACTTTATCAGCCTCAACAGCGTTCGCATAGCGTTCAATCTCTTCTTCTAAAAAGGCGTAAATACACCTAGCCGGCAAGTCTAAATCTAAGTCCTCATGTGTCGGCATAATCACAGCCTGAGGACTATCATCAAACTCTAAAATTGGGATTTCATGTTTATGTATCATCTGTTGCCTCCTAAGTTTTAAGAATTATTATATCAAAAATTTAAACTGATTATATGATTTCATAAAATCTATTAGCTTATAATCAAGAAAAATAGATGATTAAATCATAACACCTAAAAAAGACATGAATCTGTTTTAGTCAGAAACATGTCTTATTTGTGTTCTATTCAAGAAAGATTATTTCAATCATCTTTTATTGTCTCACGAAATCTTCTGATGTTAAGAACCTATGCACGATACTCTGAAATAATCTCTCCTATCCAGTTTTTAAAAGGATTGTGAGAATGAAGATTCTTGATAATAACAAATAAATAGAATTTATAACTTTTCTTCATCTCCTCACCTTTAATCATCATCTTCTAGTACTAGATTCTCATCCTCATAAAAAACGACTTTCCCATCTTTTACTTTAAAAGAATAACTGATTGAATCTTGATTCTCATCCTTGGTATTGGAATAAAAGAAATTATATTTACCATTCGGAAGATCACTAGCATCTAACTTTTTAGCCGCATCTTTCATATCTTGTGATTTGACTGTTATCTTTTCATCGATATAAATGACCATCTCAATCAACTCTTTATCAATCAAGGTTTGGTATGAAATTTGATAGTAACCTGCAAAGTCCTTCTTACCTTCTTTGAGATTGTCTGAGGATAAGGTATCCAGATTTTTCTCCTTTTCATCATGACTGAAGTTAGATAGAAAACTAAATGAACTAATAGGAAGACCGAGTTTTTGTTTCTTCAATTGTTTTTTAATTTTCTTCTCAATCTTTTGGACAGATTTCTGCTTCAAAAACGATTCCTTATATTCTGGAACATTGCCATAAGAGTCACTTGATCCTTCTTCATGAATAGCCGTATTTTCTCTAATACTACTTTCTGGTCATCGTTAGTTTTATCAGAATAGGTATAAGTTACGTGGTAAGTTGGTATTTCTAAGGCTGTCCAATATAATTTAGTGATAGTAACCTTACCATGCAGACCCACTTTATTACAATTCTCGACAATAACTCCTCTGACCTTGTTATAATCACTAGACTTCATCTTTCTGAACTCCATCAAAAACAAGGCTGTAAATATTATGAGAAACAAAAGTAAACGATTACATTATCTTATCTTTATTTAACATTCTTTACATGAAATGTCAGATGAAATTGGATTCGTTCTTTTACTTCTCTTCACTGCCAACCCAATCATTGTATTAAAAAAATCTAGTATAGGCTGTCTACTAGATTTTTTTAGGCTCTATAATTTCTGTAGTGGGTAAATCCTCTATGGAGATTATGGAGCCTTTTTGATTGTAGAAAAAAAGTCCCATATGACCTATAATGAAAAGCGACTAAACCATCATTTTAGAAAGACTCATATGGAACAACTAAATCTTATCACAAATTTTCTTGGAATAAAAGACAAAAATATTATCATCACTAATGAATACGATATGGGAATGCACAAAGAACTTCACGGTTACTTGGATTACGAGTCTCCTAAATGTCCTGCCTGCAAGGGACAGATGGGCAAATACGACTTCCAGAAAGCCTCTAAAATCCCGTATCTGGAGTGTGCTGGCTACCGAACTCTCATTCGCCTGAAAAAGCGCCGTTTCAAGTGTAAGGAGTGCGGAAAAATGGCTGTCGCGGAAACTTCTCTGGTCAAGAAGAATCACCAAATCGCAACCGTCGTCTATCAGAAAATCGCTCAATTGCTCATTGAAAAACAGTCTATGACCGACATTGCCAAGCGCCTTGCCGTCTCTACCTCAACCGTCAGTCGCAAGCTAAATGAGTTCCAATTTAAAACCGACTGGAATTGGCTGCCTGAGAATATGAGCTGGGATGAGTACGGCTTCAAGAAGGGAAAAATGAGTTTCATCGCTCAGGATTTCGACTCATTAAAAGTCATCACAATCCTCGACGGACGCACGCAAGCAACGATTAGAAACCACTTCCTACGCTATTCCAGACAGGATAGAAATCGCGTTAAAGTCATCACTATGGACATGTTTAGCCCTTATTACGACATCGCCAGAAAATTATTCCCTAACGCTAAGATTGTCCTTGATCGCTTTCACATTGTGCAACACCTTAGTCGTGCTATGAACCGCGTCCGCATTCAAATCATGAACCATTTGGACCGTCAGTCACAGGAATATCGTGCCCTGAAACGCTACTGGAAACTGATCCAACAAGATAGTCGCAAACTCAACGATAAACGCTTTTATCGTCCGACTTTTCGTGCGCATTTAACCAACAAGGAAATCCTAGAAAAGCTACTGTCATACTCTCAAGAACTGAGAGAACATTATGAACTCTACCAACTTTTACTTTTCCATTTCCAAGAGAAGAACTCGGACCATTTCTTTGACCTCATTGAAGAGACGAGTTCCAGCGTACACCCTATCTTTCAGACAGTTTTTAGAACTTTTTTGAAAGATAAAGACAAGATTATCAACGCCCTCGAACTGCCGTATTCAAACGCAAAACTGGAAGCAACGAACAATCTCATCAAGGTCATTAAGCGAAATGCCTTTGGCTTCAGGAACTTTGAAAACTTTAAGAAACGGATTTTGATGGCAGTAAATATTAAAAAAGAGAAGACCAAACTGGTCCTCTCAAGAATTTAGCTTTTCATCTACCCACTACAGTTGACAAAGAGCCTTTTTTTATATTCTTATCAACTCATTTTCCCCACAAGAAAGCATTTAGAGGCTTATCGACCAAGGTTGTTTCATGGAGTTTACTGTGTTGGCCGTTAAGACCTATGATTTCCTTTTCTTGGTAGGATTTGACATGACCTTTAAGCAGATAGGCTAGGGATTGACTGGATAGATTGGTCACGCGCTCATCACTCTCTTTACCTGTATTGCCATAGATGTTGAGGACTTCAACTTGTCCTTGAGGATAGTTGTCTCCAAGAGACAAGAGCTCCTCATATGACCCGGTCATGCTAGTTGGTTTTCCTTCGCCATCTAGAGAGTTTTCTTCCGGTTCATCCATGCCGATAATCCCGTTAAAGTGACCGGGGATATCCACTTGTTTGACTAGTTTAGGCAGACTGGTATCACTGCCATGCTGGAGCATATAATAGACGATAGCTATATTGCCGTAGGAGTGACCAACCATGTTCATCTCAGTGATTTCGTAGGTATCCTGGAGAGCTTTGACGACAGCGTAGGCATAGTTGCTCTGGTCCTGAGTGCTGGCCCCTCAATTATTGTCAAAATTGACTAGGACAATCGGATTGACCGCATCTTTTTGAATAGTCCCTTTCAGAGTAACGGTCCCATCTTCAGCCACATTGGCTTCGATAATGGTTTGGGTCACGCCAGATTTTTTAGCTGCATTAGCCATGTGTCTTTCCGCATGACTGCTTGAGCTCCCAACCATGGAAAAAGATGGTTGGACGGCTTGATTGAATAAATGTTTTTCTTGCTTCTGCTTTTACGGCCTGCGCTTGGTTTTTGGAAATAAAATACCAACCACCTACACAAACAAGACCAAGTATTGCTAAAAGACTGAAAATAAGAGTTTTTTCTTCATATATACCTTTCTGATTTGCTTTATGTAAGAGCTAAATGGTCATAACTTTTTTACTTGCAATACTGATTACGAACTCATTCATCTTACATGTTTTCCTTAATGAAACGATCCATCTCTTCAAACGGAATCACGTTCACCTGGTCATAAAGGTCTGTGTGACTAGCCCTTTCGACTGTAATCATTTTTGTCTCCTTTGCAACATATAAAAAGGATTGGAAACACAGCTCTCTTGCATTACCAAGACTTTTGTATAACTTAACTAATCTAAAACAATCATAGATTTAATAGACTTGCGTTCATCCATATCTTTATAAGCCTGATTAATATCTTCCAATTTATAACTTGTCGTAAAGACTCGGCCTGGATTGATGTCGCCATCAAGAACAGCTTTTAACAAAACTTGTTTATCATAGGTTGTGACAGAGGCTACCCCTCCCGCCACTAAAATATTTTGGGCAAAGGTCGAACCAAGGGAACGGTTATTATAATGAGGCACACCGACAAATCCCATACGACCACCGTTATGGAGGACACCAAGAGCTTGTTCTACTGCTGCTTCAGTACCGACACATTCGAGAGCTGCATCTGCTCCTCCCCCGAGGATTTCACGGACTTTGTCAATGCCTTTTTCGCCACGCTCAGCTACAACCGCAGTCGCACCTGACTCCAAAGCCATCTTTTGACGATCTTCGTGACGGCTCATAAGGACAATTTGAGAAGCTCCACGCATCTTAGATGCAATGACAGCACATTGACCAACAGCCCCATCTCCGATAACGACAACCTTATCACCCTTTTGTACATTAGCCACACGCGCAGCATGGTAACCCGTCGGCATAACATCAGCAAGTGTCAAAAGTGACTTGAGCATGCCTTCGCTATAATCTGAGGGTTGCCCAAGAATTTTGACAAGGGCCCAGTTGGCAAAGTGGAAACGGATATACTCAGCCTGCACGCCCTCAGACCAGTTATTACCTGAGTGGTTATCACAAGAGCCGTCAAAACCAGCTCGACAAGCATCACACTGACCACACCCATGTGTGAAAGGTGCAATGACAAAGTCTCCTGGTTTTACCGTAGTAACTTGCTCACCAACTTCTTCGACAATTCCGATAGCCTCATGACCACTATTTCTATGTCCCTCTTCCATTTCCGGATTACGGTAACTCCAAAGGTCAGATCCACAAACGCAAGTACGTACTATCTTGATAATGGCATCATCTGCTGCCACGATTTGCGGGCGATCAATTTCTGCCAGCCCCACTTGTCCAGCTTTGGTATAAACTGCTGATTTCATATATCTACCTCTATTTCTTTAGTTATAGTTAGTATACACTTTTAGGCAAGCTTTAGCTCACATCATGCCCTCCAAATTACTTTCAAACAATAGCAACTAATCATATTTTTTTCCATACTTCTTTTCAAGCATTTTCTTAAATAGATATGGCATCTTGACATTTTCTAGACCTTTTTTAGCAATCAATTTCTTGACGAAATCGGGCATTTGAATGTCCTTTTCCTCATCCAAAATCTGACCTGTGCTAGAAGGAGTTTCCAGCTCATCAAAGGTCTCAAGCTGAGGTTGATAGTAACTATAGTCACCGTCTATATGAGACTGAATAGCCGAAAGAAGGGCCTTGATTAAACGAGGATCGCGATTTGGCATGGGAGGTCTGTGATAGGCTACACCTAGCTCTTGGCAAAGTTCCTTACATTCCACATCATTATCAAAAAGAACCTCAATATGCTCACTAATAAAGACAATAGGGACAAAAATATAGTGGTCTGGGTGTTCACGCTCATCTCGTAGATATTCTAAGACATCAGGCTTAATCCAAGGAATACCTATATCACTCTCACTCTGCCAAGTATTAGTGTACTGCTCTTCTCTAAGTCCTAAATCCTCCGCAATCAAGCGACTATTATCATAAATCTGGTCGATATAAGGGTCACCAAAATCTAGTGCCAAAACTGGGACACTGTGAGCTGAAAAAATCACCTTATAACTGTCGTCTCCAATCTGATCTAAAATCTTTCGGATTTCATCAGCCCAATAATGAAGAAGAGAAGGTTCGCGGTACCAGTCCTTGATAATTTGGAACCTAATATGCTCACTTTCTAAAAATTTCTCATATCCCATGACAGAATAGTAAGAATAATGGGGCTCTAAAATCAAGCACAAACATTCTTCAATTCCGTCATTCTCCATCTGTGTAATCACATCTGTAATGAAAGATCGTGAAAATTTATTGGCAAAGTAAACCGACACTTGTTCTCCAAGAGCAGAAGCAACCAAATCCACCTCTTCTCTGGTTATCCTTTGGAGTGGAGTTCCACCAATTCGGAGGTAATTGTCATGTAAAGTCTGAATTTTATGTGGTTCAGGACGAACACCACGCCGTATATTCGTGAAAAACTCCGCTACTCCTTCATAGGTAATCTCTTCTGGTGACCCAAAGGTCATCATCAACACAGCTCTCTTACTCATAATTAATCCTTGTTCTACATTTGTTCTATTTTATCATGAAAAGGATCACTTTAGGGAACTTGGTATCAAAATAACTCTTAAAGGTAGACTCTAAGAGTTTAAAAACAAACCTTAATGATGGTGTTGCTGCTCACTTTCTGCTTCTAGCTCTTCGATATTTCGCTTGTGAGCTTGGTGGGTTGCCAAGTCTTCATCAACTTCGATGGTGACATTTTGAAAGCCACTCTCTTTGAGCAAGTCTCGGATAGACTCTTTACAGACCTCGATATGTTTGACATGCTCCAGACAAACATGGACAATAGCATTTTTCTCCAAGCCGTCCATGGTCCAAAGATTAAGCTGATTGATACTAGCAACATTATCCAACTGCTCTAAGTCATTCTTAACTTGCTTGATATCTACCCCTTCTGGCACAACATCCAGGAAAATCTTGAGCGTGCTCCAAAAACGTGGAATGGCTTTGGACAGAATAAAGAAGGAAATAGCAAGAGACAAGAGGGGATCTAGGATATACCAGTCCGTAAATCGGAGGACAATGGCCATCAGGATGACAGCCAACCAACCTAAGGTATCTTCCAAAAAATGCAGGCTGAGAATAGACTCATTCTTGGTCTGACCCTTACGAATGACCAGACTCGCCAGCAGATTGACACTGATAGCAATAATTCCCAACCAAAGAAGCCCTTCGTCATTGACGGGTTGTGGGTGGAAAAGCTTGCTTACATTTTCTAAAATCACCATACCAGACCCTGTCATCAGAATGACTGCCGTTACCAAAGCCCCTAATAAGCTAAAACGCTTGTAGCCTAGGGTATAGCGACTATCTTCTTCACGATTGGAGATTGTTTCTAGAAAGGCCGAGAGGCCAATGGCTAGAGCATCCCCCAAGTCATGGACAGAGTCAGCGAGAACAGCACTGGAAACAAAGATTCCCCCTGCAATAAACTCAACAATGGCAAAGCTTAGATTCAAGAAAAAAGCCAACCAGACTGCATATTTTGAACTCATTTTTTACCTTCCTTTGGTATAATAGATTCACGAACATCATATTCAATATCTATTATCCAATACTACCAACAGAAAGGATAGGGGCAAACCGTTCGCTGTGTACGTTACTGAACAGTTTGTTTATAGTGTCCATATGACTGCACAAGATCGTCGCATTACCAAGACTAGAAAAGCCATCTATCAAGCTTTCTTGTACTTACTTAACCAAAAAGATTATGAGGCCATCACCGTTCAGGAGATTATTGACTTGGCTGATGTGGGGCGTTCGACCTTTTACAGCCATTATGAGAGCAAAGAGTTACTACTGGATGAGCTCTGCCAAAAGCTCTTTCACCATTTGTTTGAGCGTACTCAATACCTCTCTCCACAAGACTACCTGGCCCATATCTTTCAACATTTCAAGAAAAATCAAGACCATGTAACCAGTCTCTTGCTTTCAAAAAACGATTATTTTATCCGGCAGCTGCGAAAAGAACTGGAACATGACGTCTATCCAATGGTAGCTGATGAACTGATTCAATCACACCCCAACATTCCTCACTCATATCTCAAGCACCTGGTTGTAACCAACTTCATTGAAACCCTGACCTGGTGGTTGAAAAAAGGCAAGTCCTACAGCGAGCAGGAAGTAGTCCAGTTTTATTTGGAGATTTTAAACGTCGCTTCTAACTAAGGTGCGACTTTACATCATGTATCATAGAAAGGAAAACTATGCTCCTCCTCATTCTTCTTGGTATTTTCACAGCTTTCTTATCCCTTGCTTTTGCTCTTCTTCATTTAATGGCCAGTCTTTCAGAATTAAGAAAGCACAAGAATACTCTAGGAAATCGGCTTCTCCTTATCGGAAGCAACCTTGCGACCTTCTCTCATCCTTTACTTCCTTTTGCCAATTGTTGCTTTATTCCTTTGGCTGATCGGAGTTAGCTTGATTTGCTACGGAGCCTATTGGAATGGCAAGCATAAAGGAAATTTCCATCTAGTAGCCCACTACCTGATTCGGATCGGAATCGCTCTGGTAATTACGATTTTATTAACTCTTGTATAAGAAAAGATCAAGTTTTATTAATGAAAACTTGAGCTTTTTTCTTATATTTATGATATTAAACATTCTGCTTTTCTTTAAACATTTTGACCTTTTCTTGGCAGTAATTCATTAATTTCTGTGTTTTTTCAAATGAGTAGACTTTTTCAGATACCGACTTGACTTTCTTTTCATCAAAGTAGTAGCCAGTCAAGCCACTGACTTCCTCTGATAAGGTGAGATAATAGCCTGTTTCGATTCCCTGATCTAGATCTTTTGAAAGAGACTTCATCAAGCGTCCGAAGAGAGACTTTTCCGTCTTTTTATCACTAGAATTATTCCCTAAGTTGGTTAAAATCAAGCCGAGATGATAGGCATTAATAGTGGTATTTGAACCTTTTAAAAAGAAATCTCTTGCTAGATAGCGTGTCATCCAAATGGTGTAGAGCTTGGAATTATTGTAGGCCAAACCGGGATTGTATTCTTTCTCAAAGCCAAAGTCCAAATCCTTCACTTTCGCAAAATGGTGCATATAGGAAGAGGTATTGATAACAAGGCCATCAGGCAATTTTTCTAACAAGGGGATTAGCTCTGTTATAAAAATATAGGGAACCAGAACGGATAACATGAAAGTTAGTTCGACATTTTCACCACTCGCTTTTCGCTCTTTCCCTGCATACAGACCTGCATTGTTAAATAAGATATCAATCCTTTGAAAGTCTCGCTTGATTTCCTCCACAAATCGATAAACATTATCTAATTTTGAAAAATCAGCCAAGTAGCTAGACACTCTGCCTCTCAAGGAGACTGCCCGAACCTCCTGAGTAGCCAATTCCAGCTTTTGAGGATTGCGACCGTGGAGGATGATATGATAGCCTTCACTAGACGGTTTCTTTGCTAGATGCTTACCGATACCGTCCGTAGCACCTGTTAGATGTAGGAAGTAATAACGATCGTCAAGATATCACAACACTTGTTGTCAATGATAAAGATCAAAAAACACTTCAAAATTACATCAAACTCAATCATCGTGAAACTGGTCAGAAGCTTGATTTGACTGAAAAAGGCATTATTATCTCAGAGAAATTGGCGGACCTAGCTGGTATTTCTGTAGGTGATGAAGTAACCGTTCAAAATAGCCAGGACAAAGACATCAAACTCAAAGTTGCTGGTATTTCTGAGATGTACATGGGGTACTTCATCTTTATGAACGAATCTACTTATAAGGATGCTTTCGGAAAAGAGGCTAGCCAAAATGCTACGATACTTACACTGAAAGATCATTCAGACAAAAATGTTGAGCAAACAGCCAGTCGATTTATGTCTCTTGATGGTGTAAAAGGGGATGTCCAAAATACTACTCTAAAGGCACAAATCAAGACCATCGTCAACTCACTTAGCCGTGTTATGGGAGTTTTGATTAGTGTTTCTATTCTTCTTGCTTTTGTTGTTCTCTTCAATTTAACGAATATCAATGTGGCAGAGCGTATCCGCGAATTATCAACCATTAAGGTTCTAGGTTTCTTTAATAAAGAAGTGACGCTCTACATCTATCGAGAAACAATTTGTCTTTCTATCATTGGTATCTTGGTTGAATTCGGACTTGGTTTGGGACTGCATCAATACATGGTAGATGTTATCCCACCTGAAAATATTATGTTCAATCCAAATCTTGGCTGGCTCATCTACGCTGTTCCAACACTAGTAATCATTATCATTCTGACAGGTTCTGGGTATCTTTGTGAACCAACACCTTAAGAAAGTCAATATGCTCGAGGCTCTAAAATCTGTTGAGTGAGATATGCTATAACTTAATAAATAAAACGGAAGAGTTAGGACCACTTCGTCGTTTTAAAACAAGATACTCCCCTATGTCGAATAGGGGAGTATCTTGGCTCTA